>Ga0008836_100080_pt1 | contig 95377 bp, 84 predicted proteins | sample HotLakConsUCCR28_FD_62214 | JGI IMG/M metagenome (GOLD analysis project Ga0008836, IMG submission 62214) | Hypersaline microbial mat communities from Hot Lake, Washington, USA - Hot Lake Consortium UCC-R28 (Hybrid Assembly) ... | reverse complement strand
AATGGACTCGGCTGATGATCTCAATTTCAGCCAGTGTCGAACATTCCGGGCTGATATGCCTCAGGAATGTTCTTTTTTCAGATAACTCTGATTACCGAGAGAACTTCGCACTGCCCAGTACTGCTAAAGATTAAGAAAAAACATACTCTGGGATTGACGGTTGTGCAGACAATCGCTAGATTTAAGGCGCTTTAAAGTACGCTGCTACCGCCTTTTCCCATTCATTGCAGCGAAGAGAGGGACCATCATCATGCCAGCTTTGTCTCATGTTTTGGAATGGGTCGGTCGTCGCTGCCTGACCTGGCATTGGAGCCTGTCACTCAAACTGGGGAGCGGTGCGGCGATCGCGCTAGCGGCTTTGGTGAGCGTGCCCCAAGTGGTTCAGGCTTACACCGCCCGCGTCACCCTGTTTGTGCCCCGTGATCCCGACGAAAGCTACGATACGTTTTTGCGGCAGGCAGAAGCGATCGCCCGCGCCGGCATTCAGCGCAGCTTTGATGCTGACATTCTGACTTCTGAAGTCATCCTGGTTATTGTCGGCGAAAATCAGGGACTCGCGATTCCGGTGATGGAAGTGCAAGTGACCCGCAATGAGTGGCAAGAGCGGCCTGATCCGCAATATTGGGCACGGTATTACAACAACGCTTCAACTTTGCTAGACCTTTGAGAGCGTGTGGGTAGGGGGGGAGGTAGGATTTTGACCGCCCCTTCGAACATGACCTTAAGCCTTGTTTTCTCTAATGGGAGAAATGACCACCGAACCCAGACGCTAAACACGTACCAAAGGGCGGTTGGTGGGATCAGCTGGAGCATTCGCCAAACACTTACCTCGGGAGAAGGGCTGAAGCTCAGGGCACAAGGCTGAAACATATTCAGGCTAGGGACTGACGCTTAAGTTTGCTCTAAGGAGTAAGTCGGTAGACATCAATAAGTAAGTGGACATAAATAAACGATGTCGTAGGGTGCTGTTAGGCGAAGCCGTAACGCACCATTCCACAAGGATTTGATGCGTTACGCTGGTGTTAACACATCCTACAAATAATTAAGCCCATCTACTTAAACGATGTTGTAGGGTGCTGTGAGGCGAACCGTAACGCCCCATGCCACAGGGATTTGTGCGTTACGCTGGCGCTAACAGATCCGACAAATAATTAAGCCCGCCTACTTAGGAATGAGGATCAAATAACAGCCAAATTGTTAGGGCAGGCATCTTGCCTGCCTTGGGATAGCCGTCTCGGCTGTCCCAACTTATTCAATTCTCATTCCTTAGCGTGGCAGGGAGCATCTCTTTTTTGCAAAAATACCCCTGTGAATCGCTGAAAACCTTATGTTGCGGTAGTCAGATCTGCATAGTTACAACTTTGAGATAAGTAGGAAGACGCCATCAAATATCAGACGATGTAGGTTGCGGTTGAGGTACGAAACCTAACCCCCGCATGGGTTACGCCATCGCTCACCCATCGGACATTTCAATTAGCCCACTCACTTACTCCCGTGTGGCGTCCTATGAAGCTAATCCAAAAACTTAACTTTCAAAAATAGAAAAAAGATATGAAATCGAACTATTTCCACAAAAATTTTCATTGTGTGAGGCATTTCACTTTGTACTAACCTTTGATTGTTTCCCCCTGCAATTTCTCAATGACGGCATCAAACTGCTGACCCTGGGGCTGGAATCCTCCGATTGAGAGAATTACAGGAGAAACTCATCCATGAAAATTGATCAACAGCAGTCACGACTTTCATCATCATGAATCAACCTCCCAATAATCCCTACAACCCTGACGATCGCGAACAGCAGCGACAACTTCAGCAAGAGCGAGAAGCCTTGCGGTTGAAACAAGAACAGCAGCGCGTGCGGGGAGCCCAGCGCCGTCAAGCTTTAGATTGGATTCGCAACGCCATTATTCTGCTGGTGGGCGCGTTGGAAATTTTATTGGCCATGCGCTTTTTTTTGCGAGTTTCGCTCGCCAATCTGGATAACATGTTCGCCAGTTTTATTATGAACTTGTCGGATCCCTTTGTAGCCCCTTTTGCCACGTTGTTTATCAGCCCCACCAATGCCGATGCGACGCGAATTTTTGACATCAACGTCTTGGTAGCGATGGTCATTTATGCCTTATTGGGGGCGCTGGCGATCGCCCTGGTGAACTATTTTCAAGGGCCGCCGCCGGCCCAACGATAAGGTGGACCTGTTAGTCGGCGGTCAGCCACAGGTGCCGATAATCACGAAGGTAATCCTGCATTAGGCGCGGGGCGTGTCCCAGCAGTTTGGGCAGGGTGTCGTCGATGGTTGCCGCCTGACCAAACCGTAACCCCACATGCAAAATCGTCTGCACGATCGCTTGCTCTAGCGGCAGTCCGCGATGCCAAAGATGAGACAGATATCCGGGAATGCTGGCAGGTTCATAGGCGATCGCCCGGCCCAGTTCGCGCGATAACAGCGCCGCCACCTGATGAAAGGTCAGCGCTTCTGGTCCCAGGAGGGTATAAGTTTGGGCATGGTGGGTGGCGGGGGCCATGAGGGCGGTGATCGCGACTTCAGCGATGTCGCGCACATCAATAAAGGCAACCCGTCCCGTCCCAGCGGGTACAAACAGGCGATTTTGTTCGACGATATCTGGCCGATAGGCATCGCCAAGGTTTTGCGCAAAAAAGCCAGGGCGCAAAATCGTCCATCCCTGCGATCGGCGGCGCAGGTATTGTTCGACTGCGTGGTGCGGCACCAGGGGATTATCACCCGCACCCGCCACCGAGACAAACACAATCTGGCGAATGCCTTCCCGATAAGCGAAGTCAATAAATGGCAGGAGGTCTTTTTTGGTGTCGGAGAGGGCGGGCGGGCGCAGCAAAAAAATGCCCTCACAACCCTGAATGGCGGGGGCAAACGTATCGGGCTTGAGGAAATTAAAGGGCACGATTTCACCGTGAGCGGTGGCCATCGGCGATGCCGCCTGGCGTGACCCTTGCCGAAAGGGAATTTGGCGATCGCGCAATTGCTCAACGATCGCTGACCCGACGTTGCCCGACGCACCAGTCACAAATATCATCGGCTGCGGTCTCCTTTGCGCATGGAATTTTCACCGGACTTAGATTTGCCAAGGGCCAACCGCCCCTCAAGATTCGCTGTTGGCAGACTGACGAGAAGTGGTCAGCGCCGACCGTGGCGACGCGGGCAACGCCTGGGCGAGCGAGCGCCGAAGCAGCACCAGCAAGCCCCCCGCCAAACCCCCACTGAGAATGAAGTACAGCCATAAATCAGGCCCGACCAGGGCAGGATGATCCAAAGCCCAGCCGCCAAAGATCGGGCCGACCAAGAAGCCGATCGCCCAACATTCTGACTCCAACGAAAAATAAATGCCCCGAGCAGCCTCAGGAGCCAATTCGCCGACCAGGGCTGAGGCCGACGGCCCATAGAGCACTTCAGCGATCGACAGCAGGGCAAACGCGCCCATCATCAGCGGCAAGGCCCCATGCGGCACCTGGCCGGTGAGCCAGATCAAGCCAAAGGCCCCACACCAGATCACCAGCGCGGCCATCAGTTGGGTGCTGTGGGGGTGCGATCGCAGCCAGCGGGTCAGCGGCAACTGCAAAATAATTTTCAGCATGACGTGCCAGACAAAGAAATAGCTGATGAAGCGTTCGGAAAAGCCCGTGGCGGTATTGCCCCCCGGCACAAAGTCCGCCAAAAACAGCGGCAAAATACTGTGGCCTTGAGCCGCGTAGACCGTAAAGAACAGATTCGCCATCAGGAAAATCACAAAGGGGCGATCGCGCAAGGCGGCTCCCCAGTCTCGCAGCCGCACCTGAGGAGCCCCTTCAGCCCGCCGAGTTTCGGCAATGGTGACAACAATGACCAGGCCAAACAGGAGATAAGCCACCCCCTTGCAAATGAACAAAACGGGATAGCTGCCTGACATCGCGATGTACTGTCCGGCAATCAACGCCCCCAACCCCAACCCCAAATTATCGGCCAGGCGAGTCAGCGCCATGGCCTCGGTGAGGTGCTGGGGCTCAGTGAGGTCAGTGGTGACAGTCAGGGTGGCCGGCCAGTACAGGCTAATGCCCAGGCCGAGGCACAAGTTACCGGCAATCAGCAGGGGAAACGTCGCCGCCAACGCCAGCAAAAAACTCCCGATCGCTGCGAACACCGCCGCCAGCAACAACGTCCCCCGCCGCCCCCACCGTTCTGAGGTGACGGCATAGCCCGCAAAAAAGCGCCCAAACACCCCTGACACCCCCACACAGCCCTGGGCAAACCCGACCTGGGTGGGCGAAAAGCCCAGGGCGTTCACAAAATAAATTGAGGCGTATACCAGGGTGAACCCCTGACCGATGAACAGCAGCAGTTGCCCCGCCGCCAAAATCCACACTTCTCGTCGGAGCGGTGGCAACCAGTCGCGAAACTGCTTGAGCGGCCACCAAAGGGCCTGGGGATTTTCCATACAGGGGGGAGCCGGGGGCGATCGCACGCAACCAGCCGCTCAGCGCCCCGTCTGGTGGCCCCCGCCCTCCAAGGGCGGTGCCACCACTGACCGGCGTTCGGCAAACTGGGTATGAACCTTTTGAGCCTATCGCAGCCCCCGTGCCCGCTCTTCCCTCTGGAGACTGAGCCCGCTGCGGCAAAGCCGCCCGGCACCCTATGAAAGTCCCGTGGCCGCTGTCCGCCAGGGCCTATTCAGTAATGCGTCCGGAGAGGGGGGAACTGGCGCTGGCGTGGGTTTTGATGGGAATGCGCCCCGAGGTGTGGGCCATCCGCCCTGCGATCGTGGCCAGGCCCATGGCTTGCCCCATCAGGACGGGATTTTGGGCTTTCGCGATCGCCGTATTGATCAACAGCGCATCAGCTCCCATCTCCATCGCCGCCGCCGCTTCGCTGGGGGTGCCGATGCCCGCATCTACGACCACGGGCACGTTGGCGTTCTCAATGATGATTTGAATATTGGCGGTGTTGCGGATGCCCTGGCCCGAGCCAATGGGGGAGCCGAGGGGCATGACGGTGACACAGCCGACTTCTTCCAAGCGCTGGGCCAACAGGGGATCAGCATTGATATAAGGCAGCACCGCAAACCCTTCCCTGGCAAGCTGTTCCGCTGCTTGCAGGGTGCCAATGGGATCCGGCAGCAGATACTTGGTGTCGGGAATCACTTCCAGCTTGACGAAGTTGTTGTCTTCCTGGCCCAGCAGTTTCGCCATTTCGCGGCCCAGTCGCGCCACGCGAACCGCTTCCTCCGCCGTTTTACAGCCCGCAGTGTTGGGCAGCATCCAGATGCGCGACCAATCCAGCGCTTCGGCCAGGCCCTCATGACCGGGAGCATTGGTCTGCACCCGACGCACCGCCACGGTGACAATCTCGCTGCCGCTGGCGGCGATCGCCTGGCGCATGGTTTCAAAGTCGCTGTACTTGCCAGTGCCCGTCATCAGTCGGGAATTAAATTTGCGCCCCGCAATCTCCAGGGGCGTGTCTTGAACCGCTTTGAGCGAGGAGTCGGAGAGGGGGGGGCTAGCCAAAGTCATCGTGGGTTGCGCCGGTAATGGAACAGGAAGGGCGGGAGCCGATCGCTCAAATCGCGCCCAAGTGAAGGGGGCAAGCAGCGGCGACTCATGACCCAGGATGTAGTCTGACACAATTTCTGCGGTGATTGGCATCAGCAAAATGCCGTTGCGGTGGTGCCCAGTCGCCAGGGTAAGGTTCTGGCAGGCGCTGGGGCCGAGAATCGGCGCTTCATCGGGGGTCGTCGGGCGAAAGCCCCACCAGGTTTCCTGCACGGGGAAGTCCCGCAGGGTGGGATACAGATCCACCGCTTTTTGAAAGAGATGGGCCAGTCCGGCGGCGGTGATGCCGGGGGTGAAGCCGACCGCCTCGCTGGTGGCTCCTAAAACGATGCGACCGTTGCGCCGGGGCACGATGTAAATTTTGTCTTCGCCAAACAGCACACGCTGTAGTGGTTGCGCCTGAGGAAAATGGGGCGGCACCTGTAAGGCGGCCATTTGCCCTTTCACCGGCTTCACGGGAATCGGCAGCAACTCGTTGGCCCAGGCTCCCGTCGCTAACACGTAATGGCCAGCCCGAAAGTTACCGGCGCTGGTCTGCACCTGCTGCACCTGCCCCCCCTGCTGCACCAAACCGTGAACGGAGACGCCTTCTTGAATATCCACCCCGGCATCGCGGGCGGCGGTGAGCAACGCTTGAGCCAGCGATCGCGGCTCCACCTGCCCCTCTTCGGGATACCACCAGGCTCCGGCAAGGTCAGAGTTCAGGCCCGCTTGATAATGGGCTAACTGGGTTGCCTCTAGCCAGCGGCCTTGAGTGGCAGCGCGATCGCGGAGATCCGCCGGACGCTGCCGCCGGGGAGCGAGAATGCCGCTGGGCCAGTAGCCAACATCTTGCCCAGTGAGGGATTCCAGCTTTTGCACCCAGTCGGGATAGCGCTGCAAACTGCGGCGACACAACTCCAGCAGCGGTCCCGGCGGCAGGTCCTCCGCACCGGGGGCCAACATGCCGGCGGCCACGTGACTCGCCGCCGCCGCAAAGTCACGACTGAGCACCGTCACCGCCAGTGCCGCCTGCCGCAGCTTCAGGGCGATCGCCAGCCCCATCACGCCGCCCCCTACAATCAGGACATCTGGAGTCCCCGTCATGCCGCTCATTCACCCCTAGAAATTGGTCAGCCTTTCGATCCTAAACGACGCTAGCGCGATCGCGGGTCCTGCCCTTCGCGAAACCGATGACCAGGAAAGCGTTTTCCACCATCCGCGCCCCACCTGAGCGGCTCCACCGCACCCCGCAGTTGAGATTTAGATTGACGGGATTGGGCGATCGCTCCATGCTGTAAATATCCCATTGGTTTCTGCTGGAGAGTGCGCCATGCCCCCTGCTGCCCTGCCCTGGATGGTCGCGATCGCCCTGAATACCGGGCTGCTAGCGATCGCTTGGGGATTGCCCAAAAAGCTGCTCACCCCCGCTGGCTACCTGCACGCCTGGGGATTGGGGGTGCTGGTGTGGGGCTGTTTGGGGTGGCGGGGCTACGTCGTCGTCATGGTGTATTTCCTCGTGGGGACGGCGGTGACGCGCATTGGCATGGCGCAGAAAGAAGCCGCTGGCATCGCCGAAAAACGTTCCGGGGTGCGCGGGCCGGAGAATGTCTGGGGGTCGGCGCTGACGGCGACGATTTGTGCCTTGGGCGCTTGGATTGCTGCAAGTGGGAGGATCGCCGGACTGTCCCCCCCGTGGGTAGCGCTGTTTGCCCTGGGCTACGTGGCCAGCTTTGCCACCAAACTTGCCGATACCACCGCTAGCGAAGTGGGCAAAGCCTACGGCAAGCGCACCTTTCTGATTACCACCCTGCGGCCTGTTCCAGCGGGGACGGAGGGGGCCGTGAGTCTGGAAGGAACGCTGGCAGGCGTCGTGGGTTCAGCGGTAATCGCAGCGGTGGGGTGGGCGACGGGGCTGATTTCTCTGGTGGGGGTTGGCCTGTGTCTGGTCGCGGCTTTTATTGCCACCAATCTGGAAAGCGTTATTGGCGCAACCCTGCAAGAACAGGTGCCCTGGCTCACTAATGAATTGGTCAACATTGTGAACACGACAATTGGGGCGATCGCTGCCATGCTGCTCGCTTTAGTTTTCGCCCAAGCTTTACCATAGAAAGGCTTCACCGATTTTTGTGAGCCGCTCCGAGCGGTGTTTGGGAAACCGGGAAGCCACTCTCAATCAAGCATTAGGAATGATTTCAGCCCTATGACCTCGTTGTCTTGGTTAACGCCCAGTCATGGCATCATGGTGGGCCTGTTGGTGGGGTTTGCGATCGCCCACAGTGGCCTCGCCGCCCTGCGCCCCCGTGGTGAAAAGCTGATCGGTGCCCGCGCCTACCGGGTCCTGTTTGCCCTGGTCAGCATTCCCCTCGCCAGCGTGCTGATCATTTATTTCATCATTCATCGCTACGACGGCTTGCGCCTCTGGAATGTGCAAGGGGTTCCCGGCATGGTGGAAGGGGTGTGGATCGCATCGGCGATTTCCTTCATCTTTCTCTACCCCGCGACGTTCAATTTGCTAGAAATTGCCGCCGTCCAAAAGCCCCAGGTGCATTTCTACGAAACCGGCATCATCCGCATTACCCGCCATCCGCAAATGGTGGGGCAGGTGATCTGGTGCATCGCCCATACCCTGTGGCTGGGCACCACCTTTATGCTCGTCACCTCCGCAGGCCTGATTGCCCACCATCTGTTTGCTGTGTGGCATGGCGATCGCCGCTGGCAAGCCCGCTATGGTGACGCCTTCCTCGCCGTCAAAGCACGCACCTCCGTGATGCCCTTTCTCGCCATTGTGCAAGGGCGACAACAGCTCAAATGGCAGGAATTTTTGCGCCCCGCCTATGTGGGCATCGGGCTGTTTGTGCTGGGATTCTGGTGGGTCCATCCGAAACTCATTCAAGCCAGCCAGCAACTCCCCTGGTAGCCCTCCCCCACTCCTCCGCCTTTCCACACCCGTAATTCATTCATGGCAAAACATCAAAAAGCCGACCTTTCTGCCAGAGATGTCAGCCGCTAACATCGTTTTAGCAAGGGTTTCCGATACATTTAGACAGGTCGCGGCGATCGCCACCCGTGTCTTCGCAGAAGTGGTCGCGATCGCATCAGCAGAGCCCGCAATCGAGCAGTCAGAGGGAATTTCCCACTATGAAAATTGGTCTACCCAAAGAGATTAAAGATCAGGAGTTTCGCGTTGGTCTGACGCCAGCGAGTGTCAAAGCCCTGTGCCAGCAAGGACACGAGGTCTTCGTCGAAACCGGAGCCGGTGAGGGGGCCGGTTTTACCGATGATGATTATCAGGTCGTGGGCGGCACCCTCGTCGCGGACGGCAAAACCGCCTGGTCCCAAGATCTGGTGGTCAAAGTCAAGGAACCCCAACCTTCTGAATATCAATACTTTCGGGAAGATTTGCTGCTGTTTACCTACCTACACCTGGCGGCAGAGCGCGAGTTGACCGCAGCCTTGATGAAGAGTGGCATCAGCGCGATCGCCTACGAAACCGTAATGACCGCCGATGGCAAACTGCCTCTGTTGACCCCGATGAGCATCATCGCCGGGCGGCTCTCGGTGCAGTTTGGCGCGCGCTATCTCGAAAAGCAGCAGGGCGGTCGCGGTGTTCTGCTGGGGGGCGTCCCCGGTGTTTCGCCAGGGCGAGTGACCATTTTGGGCGGCGGCATCGTGGGCACCGAAGCGGCCCGCATCGCTGTGGGCATGGGGGCGCAAGTGCAAATTCTCGACATCAGCGTCGATCGCCTCTCCTACCTGGAAACCCTCTTTGGCTCACGAGTGGAACTGCTTTACAGCACAGCGGCGGCGATCGAACGGGTCGTGCCCAATGCGGATTTGGTGATTGGAGCGGTGCTCGTTCCTGGTCGGAAAGCCCCGACCCTGGTGGGCCGCGAGCTGGTGGCGCAAATGCGTCCTGGCTCGGTGATCATTGATGTGGCGGTCGATCAGGGGGGCTGTATCGAGACTCTGCGGCCTACCTCCCACAGCCAACCGACTTATGTCGAAGCGGGGGTGCTGCATTTTGGGGTGCCGAATATGCCCGGTGCCGCCCCCTGGACAGCGACTCAAGCTTTGAACAACAGCACTCTGCCCTATGTGCTCAAACTAGCCCATCACGGCCTCAAGGCGCTGAAGGACGATCCTGCTCTGGCGCAGGGCTTAAACATCGACGCAGGAAAAATTACCTATCCCGCCGTCCAAGAGGCTTTCCCTGATTTGGTGCCAGCCTCGGTAATCCGTTAAATCATCTATCAGGGAGACCCCAATGTCGCCGCTGCCAGAGCGGTAGTCTTGGACGAAGTCAGGCTGGCGATCGCTCACAACTGGCCCCCAGAGATCGCCCTGGTCTATGCGTTGCCGAGGTTGTCATTTCAGGCAGTCGGTCCTACGGGGGGATCTTCCGCAACATTCCGGTCACGCTTGAGGAAGCGGATGCCGCAGCCCCACCGGCTTCTGGCCCTTTTCACCATTAGGCTGACCTGGCTTTGAGCCGTGGCTTACTCAGTCACAGCTCCATTACCTGAGCCCTTGGGGCAGGCTGAGCCTATCCCCCCGGTCACCCCAAAAGACTTACATCAACTCCAAATCGCCCTGCACATCCAGCCGCTTATAGTGACCTAACATCATGTAACTTTCGGCCAGTTGCTCAGCGACATCGGGCGATAACCACCCCAGTTGTTTCAGCAAATGAACCGCGACGGCATATTTCGCTCGCTTGGCCCCGTCGCGCACCTTGATCGCCAGTCCCATGCCTTCGCCGACCCGACCCACACACTGAATGCCCTCGGCTCCAGACTTGCTGACCAAGTTTCCCTCAGTCAAGCGCATCAACTCAGTGTCAAAAGCCTCGGGACCGGCCACCAGATCCGGATGGTGGGTCATGGCGCGAATAATCCGCTCCATCTCAAGATTGTCGCCCGATGCCAGTTTGGCAAACAGCACCGCCATTTGACTCAGCGGCATGAGATAAGTGGGAGCCCCGCAGTCATCGTGAGCCCCGATAAACTCGTCAGCTGGCATACTCAACAGCTCGGCTACGGTGTTGAGGATGAATTGCTGTAGGGGGTGATTTCGGTGCAAATAGCTTTCGAGGGGCCAGTTGCGTTGCTGACAGAGCGCCAGCATGCCCGCATGTTTGCCCGAGCAGTTGTGCTCTAGCGGGCTTTGCTTGCCCTCGGGGGTGGGACATTGCAGTTGGTTTGGCTCGAGTTCAGCCTTCCAGAGAATGTGAAACGCCTGACGCACTTGTTCGATGTTGGCCTGATGGGAAGCACACATGATGGCCAGATCGCGATCGTCCAAGCTGTAGCGTTCTAACGTGCCCGCAGTGGTCACGGCCAATGCTTGAAAGGGCTTTAACGCCGAACGGACAAAAGTCGCAATTTCGGCATCGCCTGCGACCGACAACACACGGCTGCGGCTATCGCAGACGACAGCGTGACCGACATGCACGGATTCGATGATGCCTTCTCGAAGGAGCTGCACTTCGAGTTCAGGAGATTGATAACGTTTAGCCCTGGTCATGGCTAAGACTCTTACATACGAAGGTCATAAAGACAACGGATTACAGAACTTTCCAGGTCATGACCAATGCTACTGCAATTCCGAGCAAGACACCCAGCGTATTGCGGACTCGCTGCAGAATGGGTTTGACCTGATAGTCCATGATGAGGCGATCGCGATTCCACACGTCTTCCGGTTTGGGCCACACTTGGCCGTCGTACCAGCCGGATTCTTCGTAGGGCACGGTTGGCTGTTGTAAACGCTGCCCAATATGGAACCAGCCAACATAGAGCTGAGCCAGGGCCAGTGTCGGCAAAATCAAGGCTCCCGCCGCCCCCAGCAAGCCAAACGGCAACGGATATCGCCCCGGCGCATAACTTGCCCCCACGATCGGTCCCATAATGCTCCAACTGAGCGCCCACAAAATTATGAGGGGTTTCAGATAGCCCATGACATCCCGGCTACCCCACGCATAAAACCAGGAATCACGCATGGCTTCGTACTGGTTAATCGGTAACTGTTCCGGCGGCACCGGACAACGAGACTTGATCACAGCCATGAACGTGCGCAAGAGTTACACCGATACCTTAGCGTGAATCTCGGGTAGGGGAAATACGGGATTAAGTGTTTGGGTGTGTTGGCGGAGCCTGCCCGGAGGGCTTGGGTGGACGGGTAGAGCGTAGGGTGAATTCGCGCAGCAATGCCCCAAAGCCATCGCCCGGCCCCGAAGCTGCCGCCATACCAAAAAGCTGCCGTCATGCCCCAACGCCATCCCTTATTGGTCTTCTCTAAACGGATGTCCGGCTTGGCCAAAGATGTCGGTTTCTGCCGCGATCGCCGCTTCCGCCTCATCCACATAGCCAGCGCTAGCATCGGCAAAGGCGTCGCAGTAGGGCACGTAGGGTTTGATATCGAGCACAGGGGTGCGATCGAGCAAATCGATGCCCGCCACATGAATCACCTGGTCTTCCACCCGAAGAATGCGGGTGGCGCTGAGGCCGATGGGGTTGGGGCGATGGGGGGCACGGGTGGCCAGGGTGCCGCGCCGCACACGGGGGCCACGGGGCGGCATGACGGTCGGATTCCAGTGCTGGTTGAAGTGCAGCCAGGCGATCACCCAGAGATAGTCAAACCCGTCCAAATCTTTGAGGGCGATCGCCGGGACGACCTGGGGAAACAGCTCGATGCGGGCGATCGCCGGTTCATAATGCTCAGGGGTCGACGAGAGTTGGGCCTGGCGGGGGGTACCGTGGCGCTCGGTGTAGGGCGATCGCACCCAGCCAATCGGCTGCAGCGTCACCGCCTGCGGCCAATCGACCGACTCAATGTAGTCCTTGGGGGGCAATTTTGGCATAGACAGCCACAGAATGACTTCTGCCCTCTAGCATAGGGCTAGAATTGAGCCATTTCAGCCTTTTTTGCCGCACCAGTGGCAACCTGAAGGTCATTGTTCACCCTGCCTTTGTCGTTGGTTGAGAGCTGCTATGGATATTTTGGTCGTTGAAGATGAACAGGAAATTGCCCGGCTGATTCAGCTGTATTTAGAAAAAGAGGGCTTTAAGGTGCATCTTTGCCACCACGGCGCACAAGCGGTGCACCTGGCGCAGACCATCCAGCCGGATGTGGTGGTGCTGGATCTGATGCTGCCAGGACTCGACGGGTTGGAGGTGTGCGCCCGCATTCGCCAAAAACCGGGTGACAAGGATCCTTATATTTTGATGGTGACGGCCAAGGGCGAAGAACTTGATCGGATCATCGGCCTCTCCACCGGAGCGGACGATTATATCGTGAAACCGTTTAGTCCCCGAGAACTAGTGGCGCGGGTACGAGCTTTGCTGCGGCGCAGTTTGCGGCAGGGGGGGCAGTCGCCCCAGTTGCAGAGTCCCCATTTTCAAGTTGATCCGCAGCAGCGCGAGGCGGTGCGATCGCACCCCGACGGCACCCCCGAATCCCTCTCGCTCACCACGCTAGAATTTGACCTCCTAGCGACGTTTGTCAGCTATCCCGGTCGCGTGTGGACCCGCCCGCAACTGATTGACAAGCTCTGGGGCGACGACTTTTACGGCGATGAGCGCATCGTCGATGCCCACGTCGCCCGTCTGCGCAAAAAAGTCGAGCCGGATCCGGCCCAGCCCACGTTCATCAAAACCGTTATCGGGGTGGGCTACAAGTTTGAAGATGAAGCCAATGCCGTATGAGTAAACCGAGCCTCCGCAGCCGCCTCTTTCGCGCCCATCTCACGGTGCTCGCGATCGGCATTCTCACGCTCACCGCCGTGGGCTGGCTCTATACGCCCCGCCTGTTTGTCCTCCGTCTCCGCCGCATCGAAGGGCAAAACTTTCGCATGGCCCAGGTGCAGGGGCAGCTGGTTGAGGTATTTCAATTTGCCTGGGGCCGGGGCATGCTCTGGGCGGCACTGCTAGGGGGCATTTCCGCCAGTTCGCTGAGCTACTGGCTATCGCAGCGGATCGTGCAGCCGCTATTAGAAATGGAGGAGATCACCGGGGCCTTTGCGGCGGGGGATCTAGATCGTCGCCTGCCGGAATACGAAATCCTGGAACTCACCCAACTCGCCCATAGCGTCAACCACATGGCGGCAGACATTCAAAGTGTGGAGCAGCGGCGGCGCGATCTGGTCAGCGATCTGTCCCACGAGTTGCGCACACCCCTGACCATTCTCAAGGGCTATCTGGAGGGCATGGCCGACGGCACCATCGAAGCTGACCCTGCCGTGTATGAGCGCCTGGCACGGGAAACCAAGCGACTACAGCGCCTGGTCAATGATTTGCAAGAACTCTCCCAACTGGAATCGGGCTATCTGCCCATTCATCCCCAACCGACCGACCTGGGCGAGTTGCTGAACTATGTCGTGACTCGCTTTGCCGACCAACGCCTGCCGGAGGACCCGGTACAGCTCAAGCTGGAGGTGCCCCCCAAATTGCCGTTGGCGCAGGTTGATGCCGAGCGGATTGAACAGGTGATGGTGAATCTTTTAAGCAATGCCTTACGTCATACTCAAAAGGGTGCGGTGTCGGTCAAAGCTTGGCGGGAGGATGGCAAAGTTTGGGTGGCCGTAAAAGATACTGGACCGGGGATTGCTGCCGAAGATTTGCCTCATGTGTTCGATCGCTTCTGGCGGGCCGATCGCTCCCGCGATCGGGCTTCCGGCGGCACCGGCATCGGTTTAACCATTTGTCGTCGTTTGATCGAGCTCCATAGTGGGCATATTGAGGTGGCCAGCACCGTCGGCCAGGGCAGCATCTTTCGCTTTTGGTTGCCGCTCACCTTACCCACCGCCCCCCCGGTTGCGCCCCCTCACCCACTCCCTCAGGAAACCGTGTAACCTTGTGAAGGGTCTACACGTCGAGAGCACTTTGTCACTTTAAATTCTCCTCAATGACCACCCAGGATTCGCCACTCAAACTATCGGACTATCGGGACGCGAGTGGTCGCCAGTCTCGTCGTCGTCAGCTGCACAAACCGGGAGACATGTTTCGGGAGCGTTACCGGATTGTCAAAGTGTTGGCCTCGGGGGGCTTTGGCGTTACCTACATGGCTCAGGATGGCGGCATTCCCGGCAGTCCACTGTGCGTGATCAAACAGCTTTGCCCCAAGGTGAGCAATCCCCTGGCGCTCGAACGGGCAAAACGCCGATTTCGCAAAGAGGCGAAAGTCCTCGCCAAAGTGGGTAGCCATTCCCAGATTCCTCGCCTGCTAGACTATTTCACCATTAACGACGGCTTTTATCTGGTGCAGGAATACATTCCGGGCCAAGTGCTGACCCGCGAAGTTCGGCGCTGTGGCCTCTACCGCGAGCAGGAAGCTAAACAGTTCTTGCGAGACATTTTGCCGGTGCTGAAGTTCATTCACCGCTGCAAAATTATCCATCGTGACATCAAACCCCCCAACATCATTCGCTGTGCCGACGATGGTCGCTTAGTGCTACTCGACTTTGGCGCTGTACGAGAATGCTTAGGTGATCTGAGCGACGGCAACAGCTATCAAATTCCCATTACCCAGTTTGTGGGCACCCCCGGCTTTGCCCCCCCCGAACAGCAAGCCTTACGTCCTACCTATGCCAGTGACCTCTATGCGCTGGGGATGACTTGTCTCTTTTTAATGACCGGCAAAACGCCGATTGAATTTGATTCTGACCCGAAAACGGGGGCGATTTTGTGGGCGCATCTGGTCGACGTTAGTGGTCACTTTACGGGGATCTTGAACAAAATGCTCTGCCCCGATGTGGTCGATCGCTATGAATCGGTCGAAGCGGTCATGCGGGCGCTGCTGTTAGAAGATCACTTAGATGAACTGGCACCAGGGCTTAGCCATCAACCCCGAACCGCGCCGTTGCCACCGGCGGATGAGCTCGAGTTGGCCGCCCTGGAAGGCTACTTGACCCCGATTCAGCGGCAGGCGATCGCGATTCGGCGCTGGCGATCGCGACAACAAAAGGTTAATCCTCAGTCCTTTCCCAATACCGGCTTTTCGATGAACACGAGCGCGGCCTCGCCCCACCACAATTTCTAAAGGCCAGCAGGTGATCCGACCGTAGGGTGGGCGCTGCCCACCCTACTCGCTAGCGGGGCCTCTAAACGATCCCCGTTGGCGGCACCGGAGTCATCGCCAACCAGTCCAAAATATGGCGGTTGATCAGAGGCGGTTCGTCGTCATAGGCACAATGTCCAGCCTCGGGAATGATCTGAAAGGTTAACAACGGATTCAGCGGCGCAATTTGCTCCCCCCAGGACAGAGGGATCACGCGGTCGGCCTGCCCCCACAGCAGCAGCGTGGGCACCGTCAATTGCGGCACCAGCTTTTTGGTTTCCGGTGTGAACTGGATTTCCGTCCGCGATCGCACCAGATAGCACAATGTCCGTGCCGCCCCGCGTTCTTGCATCGGCCTGATGAACTGATGGACCAGGGCTTCATCCACGCGATCGCGCTGCTGATAAATATTCCGTAGGGCTCCGCGAATGACTCCCGGACGCTGAAAAATTCGAAAAATGGGTCGAATCAAGAGCGGCGTTGAAAACAGCCGTTCTGCCCCCCGAGACAGGGTTTCCATCCAGCCGGACAGCAACTCTTCCCGTGCCGCAGGCAACGTCAGCAACACCAGCCGCTCCACCATGACCGGCTGACGCACTGCTGTATTCAGGGCCACCAGTGCTCCCAAGGAATGCCCTAACAGCACCACCGGTCGCCCAATCCAGAGTTGCCAAAAATCCTGGACCTGATCACTCCACAGATCGGTATTAAAAATGGTGGCCGCTTTTTCAGAGTCGCCAAAGCCCAGCAAATCCAGGGCATACACCGTGCGGTGCTGGGCTAAATCGACGAGATTATCGCGCCACTGCTCCAAACTGGCCCCAAAGCCATGCAGCAATAGCAGCGGGGGCAACTGGGCCGCCTGGGGCGACGTGGCTGGCATCACCTGATAGCGAATCCGCCAGCCCCGCCAGTACCAGTACCGTTGAGCAGTTGTTGAGATCGTTGTCGTTGTTGAGGTCATAGGTTCCTAGCGGTGTTCTCGCGATCGCCCGTCAAGATTCTTGAGCAGGCAGGTGGGCTGTCGCATCTGGCGTTATCGTCAGGCCATTCGTTCCCGTTTCCTCGGTCCCCAACGCGCGACTCGGCGCATAGGGACCCGAAAGCTGCACCACCTGCTGCGGCATCCCGAGGGGAATCTGCGCCATTTCGAAAGCAATTTTGAGCCGCCGCCGATACTCTCGGGCCACATCCCACTGCTTTAGCGGCAGCGTCTTAATCCAGATGCGAATGGTCGCTCCGGCATGGCTGAGCTCATCAACGCCGAGCAATAACGGGGGCTCCAAAATTAGCGATCCCCAAATTTCATCCTGACGCATGACGTTGGCTTCCTGCTCGACCAGTTGCAATGCTTGGTTAATGTCGGCGGACAGGCCAACGGGAATCATCAGATCGACCCGCGACCACTCCTTCGACAAATTTTGCACGACGTTGATCTGACCATTGGGAATGGTAATTAACTGTCCATCCGTTGCCCTGAGCTGGGTGATTCTCAGATTCATCGTTTCGACAAACCCCGACATCTGGCCCACCGTGATGACATCACCCACCCCATACTGATCCTCCATCAGCACCAAAAAGCCATTGATGATGTCCTTAATCAGGCTTTGGGAGGCAAAAGAAATGGCAAAACCGACTAAACCGGCCCCGGCGAGTAGCGGCGCCACCCGCACCCCTAAGCCACTCAGCATCACCAACACGGCGGTACTGGCAATGCCAAAGGCCAGTAACCCTTTAATCACCTGAGAAAAGGTTGATAACCGCAAAACCAGCCGTTGAGACTGTTCTAGATGGGTAATCGTACGGCTTTGAAAAATGAGGAACAGCCGATCAATCCACAGGTTAGCCAGGCGAATCGCCGCGTAAGCGATCAGCGCGATCAGGGCAATTCTGGCGGGTAGCTGCATGAGATCGATAAGCAACGGTTGCAGCCAGCGAGTGTAGGGAAAGAAACCCAGGATCAGCAGTCCGCTACCCGTCCAGAGAATCACTTGCAGCAGTTGCAAAACCTGTCTCGCGATGCCCAAGCTATTGATTTTCTGCCGGGTGAGCAGCGTTGTGTGGAGCCGATTGATGGTTGGCGGCCCCAGGGGTTGCACCGGGTCAACGGCGGATGCCGACGAGGGCGTGTGTTGTTGCTGTAATTGGCGGCGGCGATCGCTGAGATTGTGAGAAAAACGGTGGATTGCAAAACTCCCACCCAACGTGATGAGTAACGTGAGCAGCATCCACCGCACCTGCTCCCATAAGAAAGCGGGTTGCCGCTCTTGGTAGTAGCGCAGCAGGGCGGTTTCAACATCATCGGCAATTTGTCGGGCGCGCAGGGTCAAACTGTTAACCGCATTAATCCGCGCATCGAGATAGGTCACCGTCATCAACATCTGATCATTGACGTAGATGACGGGTTGGTTGCTCTCTTGATCAATTTCGTAAATCACCGCCAAGGTTTCTGGGGTCCCTGCCTGCAAAAAATTCTCCGCAATTTGCTCCAGCTCCGCTTCGATTTTCGCGGCTCGCTCGACAGCGCTTAGGGTTCCTGGGTCAGCCAGGGGGGCGGCCACATCAAACAGCGATCGTCCGTCCAAATCTACCGAGGCCAGATCCGGTTCATCGCTTTCGGCAAAGAGCGATCGCACCTCAGCCGGTCCCCAATTTTGCAGGGGACTGATGACCGGGTTATTCGGCAGCGGGGGCACCACCTGGGTCGGCCTAACGGAGTCTGGCGGCGGGTCTGCTGGCGCTTGCGCCCAGGAGCCAGACACCGTACCCATCCAGCAACTCAGGGCGATCGCGCCGCTGATTAAGACCCCCCGTAGGCGGCGACGCGATCGCCCCTGGCCGAATGACGGAAAATTCACCAAGATTCTGCGACCTCCTCACACACTCCCCTTTACAATATCGATACCGCTCTTAAATGAATGTTACTGACATCGGATTGACCTATGGAAGCGATGGATTTCTTTCGGATGAGTGAAGGCCGCTGGATCTCTCAGCGCACTACCCATCATCTGGCGATGCGCCGAACCGAACTCGGACAACTGGAAATCACCGCTGCCGTGCTTGACGCCACCGCGCCCAAAGTAGTTGAAATCTGCAAGATGCACGACGTTGACCCCACCCGCGCGAGCGGGGGTGCCTCAGTGAGTTGGCAAGGCTCGATGCAGTGGGATGAAGAAGGTCAGACCCAAGAAGGGGCCACGGTGCTGGTGCTGGTGCCAGATGCCGACCAGGCCCAATCGGGCCAACTGCTCCGCGAAAAAGGCTATGCCGAAACGTCTCCCGTGGTTGGTCGCTATCAAGTGGATGACCAGGACGGGTTGGTCCTGACGACGGATTATTCCACGATGAGTTCGGTTGAGCGCTTCTGGTTTCCCAGTGCCACGACGCGCATTCGCACCAGCACGGTCATTGGCTTGTCTAACACGGCTTCCTTTTGTATCGAAACCCGCCTGGATGGCGATGCCCCGATCGCGCCACCAGCAGACCCCGTTGACCCTGAGGCGATCGCCATTCCAGCCGCCCATTACTCCACCTTGGGTTGGTAACAAAACGTTGCTCCACTCGGTACATTGATGCAGAACGTTTACCAATGCCGATTTTTAGGCTTGACAAATGCCCCTTAAAAGTCGTTGAAATCGGCACCCTGTCTAGGCTCAGGTGAATGTTAAGCTCTGTGATGATTTACTCAGATTCCCCCGAGGCGATCGCCCCCATCCCCTATTATTGGCACTAACGATTGTTAAAAATTCTCAGATATCGGAGATTCAGACGTGGCGCTTCCATTGTTGAATTATTCCCCATCCAGCCAAAACCAGCGTGTCGAGGGTTACGTCGTCGGTGGTGACGAACAGCCTCGGACTTTCAGTACCGACGACCTGCTGGATTCTACAGACATGGATGCTTTGATTGAGGCAGCTTACCGCCAGATCTTCTTCCATGCCTTTAAGTGGGATCGCGAAGTTTTTCTAGAGTCCCAGCTCCGCAACGGGCAAATCACCGTGCGCGACTTTGTGCGGGGCTTACTCCTGTCCAAAACCTTTTACAACAGCTTTTACGAAAAGAACAACAACTATCGCTTTGTTGAACATTGCGTAGAGCGCGTTTTAGGTCGCCAGGTGTACAGCGAGCGTGAAAAGATTGCTTGGTCTATTGTGGTCGCAACCAAAGGCATCCAGGGGTTCGTCGACGAACTCCTCGATAGCGAAGAGTACATCACCAATTTCGGCTTTAATACGGTGCCTTATCAGCGTCGTCGCGTCCTTGCGAGCCGTGAAGAAGGCGAAATGCCCACCAATCTGCGCCTGCCTCGCTACGACGAGTACTATCGCTCGATCTTGGGCTTTCCTCAGTCGATCTGGCAGTCTCAGGTCCGTCGCTTTGTCCCTCAGGACAAACAGCCCACCGCTGGCAGTCCTCAACTGTTCCTCGATATGGCTCGGAAGATCCAGCCCAACTCGAAAGCTCCAGCTCGGGTGACAACCGCCAACATCAACATTGCCACGACAGTGCCTTATCGTAAGGTTGCCTCCTAGACTGCATCAGTCTTGCTTCAAGGGAACTCGTTTGTCAGGGAGCGCGATCGCGCTCCCTTTTTTATGGTTTTCTAGACATCAAAGTGCCGCGTTCTGCAATTTTCGCTGCCGCCGGAAGTCGTAGGCTGATCTGAGGGGTATGATTTGGAGGAGACAGCCGAAAAAGTGTCCTCCCCTACTGTCTTAATGCCTTATTTCCGTGTAATTTGCACACAATCCTTAATTTTTATTGGAAATCTAACGTAATCTTTTGTACCTGTCCCTCTGCCGAATTGGGTAATCTGCCAGCATGAGCCCTATGGATTCCTATGAGTCGTGGTCTAGTCACCAACCTGCCACCGCGATCGAGCTTGAAAATCGCCTTTATAGCTATCTGCAGCACTGTCGCCAAGAGCAAGAAGCTGAGCAAGTGCTCAATAGCTTCTATGATCTCTTCATTCAGGCAGACCACTTTCCCGACCTTGATGTGTGGGAAACGCTGGTGGAGTTGGCCCGCCGCCCCCATGCGGAGCGCGAGTTTAAGTACACCCTCAACCGCTGTAGCTATACCCTGGTCAACCCCTGGTCGACAGAACCCAAAAACCATTGGGCGGTTCCGGCTTTGGTGCAGTTGTTTGAAAAGATCCCCACGGCACCGGCCTCCACCTCCGAGACGCAGCAAATTCGGCAACTGAGTCGACTGTTTACCCAGACGGATCAGTATGCCGCCCTGCGGCGGTTTGCTAATTTAATCGAGGCCCAACCGGGGGATGTGGTTGTCCCACTGGCAGAGCAGCCGGTGAGTAAGCAACTAAAGCGTTATCCCTTCTTGTATGACAGTAGCCTGCTCACCAAAGATAGTGACCAGCACCAAAAAAATCAGGTTGGCAAGCTGCGGCAAGAAGCAGAAGCCAAATTGGGGGTACAGTTAGCGCGTTATTGTGACCATCAAAAGCGCGGGGGCACAAAAGCGGTTGCTAATCCCACTCAATTGACGAGTATGGAGCTATCTGAAGCTCTGAATTACTACACAGGCAAAGTTGAGGGCAATCGCAGCCACCGCGACCTGGCCCAAATGTTCCACACCTACAGCAAGACAGTCCGTTCTTTTCGCGACTTCAAAGAGGAGTTTTTAGAATATTTACTGTCGCCTCTGGCAGACGCGGATCCTCGTTATGTCAACAATCACTTTGGGCGATCGCTGCGGCAGTATCTGCGGGAAACTTTAAGTGATTTTGATGGTCAGCGGCTAACAGACTTTATCGTGATTACCACCTGTCAGAAGCTGTTGAATTTTTTGGTAGTGCAGGGACGCCAGCAACCGGTTTTTCGCCGGTTTTGGCAGCTGCTGAACGAGGCGGGTCACACCCTCACCGTGGGGCTGCTGCTCCGGATCGTCCTGTTCTGTTCGGCGGTGAAGCCCTGGCTCGAAAATCGGATGACGGTGTTGTTTAATCATCACGAAAAGTGCGCTTGCAAAGAGGTGCCCTGGCTTATGGAAACCCTGGAGCACATGAACGTCGCATTACTGACCAACTTCGGTAAGTTTGGCTATTCTTTCACCTAAGCTGAGTCAATTGTATGACCGCAGACGATCGCCTTGGCTATGGGCGATCGCCTGCGGTTTATTAATGGGTATCGGCTGGCGTTGGGTCAATCTCGGCGATAAAGTTTTTTGGTATGACGAGGTGTTTACCGCCCTCCGGGTCACCGGGCACCTCGGCACGCAGGTGCGGGAGCAGGTCTTTACCGGCGAGCCCGTGACCGCTGCTGCCCTGCTGCAATACCAGACCTTTGCACCGGACAGCACCTTGGGCGATACGCTGCGATCGCTCCTCGATCATCCCGAGCATCCGCCGCTGTTTTACTTGCTGTGCTGGGGCTGGGTCAAGACCTTTGGCACCTCGCTGGCTGCCTTTCGCGGCGTTTCCGCCTTAGCCAGTACGTTAACCTTTGTGGCGTTGCCGTTCCTCGCCTGGGAACTTTTTGCCTCAGCGGCGGCGGCGATCATAACGCCCCTGCTATTTGCCGTGTCACCAGTGCACCTGCTGTACGCTCAGGAAGCCCGGCAGTACGCCCTGTGGACCTTGTTAACCGTATTGGCGACTTGGGCCTTGCGGCGAGCGGTGCGGTTGAGGCATTGGCGAGCCTGGGGAGTGTATGCCGTTTGCCTGGGGCTGACATTTTATACATCGGTGTTGTCGCTGTTTATTGTGGTAGCCCATGGTTTGTATGGCTTGTGGGTACTGCCTCGACGCCGCTGGCGATCGCTCACAGCGGCGATCGGGGGGGCCGTGATCTTGTTCGCGCCGTGGCTATGGGTGATGGCGCTCAACCGGCAGCGCTGGCAATCAGCCACCTCCTGGACAACTGCCATTACCTATCCCAAAGATGCGCTGATCAAACTCTGGGGACTGCACTTCACCTCGGTTTTTATGGACCCCAATCTGCCTTTAGAGCACCCCTACTCTGGGTTAGCCCCCCTATTGATGGGGCTGCTATTAGTCGGCATTTTGATCTCGCTGTCAAAAACCCTCCCCCTAGAATCCAGTTTGCTGTTGGGGCTGCTGATTGGGGTGCCGACCCTCTGCTTGATTGGGGGGGACTTGGTACGCGGCAGCATTCTTTCCAAAAATACCCGCTACTTTATGCCCGCGCTGATCGGAACGCTGGTGGCGATCGCCGGATGGTTGGGCCTGCTCTATGGCCAACATCGCCGGATGGCCAACCTGGGTATCGCCTTGACGTTGGGGTTAGGACTTGTCAGTTCGATCGCGATTTTGCAAGCGCCCACCTGGTGGAACAAGAGCATCAGCTACCACAACCGCACGATCGCTACTGCCATCAGTGAATTTGAGCAGCCCGTGGTCTTAATCCAAGCCCATGGCACGACTTTGGGAGACGTGCTTTCCCTCAGTCATTACCTGCCACCGGCAACGGCTTTTGTCATCACCGAATCCCCAGCGATTCCGCAAGTGCCAACATTGGCCCAAACGGTGCTGCTATTTCAACCGACCGCAGCGCTCATGCACGCATTTGCCTGTACGCCCACCCAGTTGCCTGTCCCAGCGGGGCTTTTTCAAGTGACCTGTGCCTCCAACGATCGCTCCCCACAGCCCGCAGCAGCACCTGTCGCGACCTTACAGCGACAGGACCTCCCATAAAATAAACAGCTCGAATTCGCTGCCACCGTTCACCAGAGACCGCCGGGCTGATGCCTGAGTAGCCCCCCTTCCCCGGCGCAGTCGAGTCAGCTTTGGGTGGTAGGCAAGGGCTTCACATGGCTGTCACCCGTGAGAAAGCGCGGACGCAGCAGCACCCGGAGCAAAATCCAGAGCGATCGCAGTTCGCCGGGGGAGTTCCAGCGTTTCCACTGCCCAGGGCGGCAAAAAAGCATTTCGACCAATTGGCGCTGTTGCCCGATCGCCAGGGGCTCAAACTCCACGGTAGCAACCGAAAACTCGTCGCCATCGTCAGTTCGCACCAGTCTGCCAGGCAGCTCCAGAGAAGTTTCAGCAATCACGATAGTGACGGCTCGCGTTTCTCCGGTCGCTAGCAGCGGTAGGCCCTCCTGTTGGGTGAGGGCAATGGTGGCTCCCGTTTCGGAGAGGCGCTCGGTGACGCCCCACCATGACGTGACGACCGTGTCGCCAGCGGCATTGGGCACCGCCATCACCATCTGCACCACCCGTCGCAGATGGAGCCACACATGGTCGGCGCGATGGGGTACATCCCACAAAATGAGTAGTGAGATCGCCAGCATTACGACGTTATAGATGCTCCACATCCAGCCCACCGCCAGTCCTTTAACGGTGATGTCGCTCCCATTGGCCGTCAGCGCCCAGTGTAAATTGCGCCAAAGACTGAACGCCGAAAGGGCCAAGGTCAGCAGCAAGGGCCAAGCGAGCTTCCAATTAAACCAAAAGCGATCGTTGCTCACTCCTTTGGGCGTCACCTGAAACCCTTTGCCAAAGGGGTTCAAAAACGCTTGGATGACCGTCGCCGCCAGCGGAAACACCAGCACCAGCGTGTACACGTCAGCGAGAATGGCCGAGCGCGATCGCCGATTGAGCCAGCTAAATACCGTCAGTTGCACCGCATAGTAGGGCAAAAAGAAATACATCACCTCGGCGGCAGTCGCTTGAATCGGAATCACCTGCAAAAATGTATAAGCCAGCGGCATCAATAAAAAGACCAGCCGCGGAATGCTGCTAAACCAGTGCAGCAATCCTTCCAAATGGGCTAGCCGCTGCATGAGGGTCAACCCGCGAATCGTCAAGGGATTCGACTCGATAAAAAAAGCCTGGAGCGTACCCCGTGCCCACCGAATCCGCTGAGTGACATGGGCGGCAATGGTTTCAGCCGCCAGCCCCGCACTCAGTTTTTCATCCAGATAAATCACCTGGTTACCCTGAGCCGCCAATCGCACCGCTGTGAAATAGTCTTCGCTGAGAGATTCGGTGACAAAGCCGCCCGTGGCTTCGAGGGCACGGCGGCGCACCACAAACGAAGTTCCCGAACAGACAACACCGCCCACCCCATCCCTCATCGGTTGAATCTGGCGATAAAAAACTTCCTCATCGGGGGTGAGAATGCCTTCTAAGCCTAAATTGCGAGCGATCGGGTCAGGGTTGTAGAAACTTTGAGGCGTTTGCACTAAACCCACCTGTGGATCCTGAAAAAAGCCCACCGTGCGCTGGAGAAAGTTCCGGGTGGGAATGAAATCGGCGTCAAAGCAAACCACCAATTCGCCCTGGCTCTGGGCGATCGCGTGGTTCAGATTACCTGCTTTGGCATGGTGATTGTTCGGGCGCGTGAGGTATTCAGACCCCAATTCTGCGGCCAATGCCCGAATCTCTGGACGGCGCGTATCATCCAGCAGGTACACCGTCTTCCGTGGATAGTCCATCGCCTGACAGCCCATTACCGTGCGCCGCAAAATAAACGCTGGCTCGTCATAGGTCGGAATGAAGACATCGACTGTTGGCGTATATTGCCCCGTGGTGACAGTGGTTTGTAGTTGATTGGCCTGGGGGCCGCGATCGCGGATGCGCAACAGCAGCGTCAGTTGCATGACGACGCCCGAGAGGCTAACCAGCTCCATGCCCAACAGCAGCAAGCTCAAAGTGCCACTTAACGGATCCGCTAGATTCAGAGTTGAAAAAATGCGCCAGGCCAGATAGCGCAGGAGCAGTCCCAACAAAATCGCCACCACGATGAGGCGCGACCAGGTACGAGGCTGCTCAGAGGTTTTCGTAATGCCCCACACCACCAAAAATAAACCGACCGTTGGGGCGAGCAGATAACGACTGGCCAGCATCGGCACCTCGGCCCAAACTGGCGGATCGGCCTGCCCGTCAGCCAACTTTGCAAATAAGGCGGCAATGTGTACCTGTCCAGCAAACCAGGCCAACACGACAGTCGTCCCCAAGCCTACGAGGCTCAAAAGGACCAGAGTGGCCCACTGCACCCTAGGCGTTTTGCGGGCAGTAATCCGAGCAATGGTTGGCGGCACCGTTTTGACTGATGGCATACAAACTGTCAGTGGATGGAATAAGCGCGATCGCGTAACCTATATGCCCGATCACTCCTCTCAGCTCCCGCAAGCCAGTCCTCCTAACAGGGGCCAACCAGATCGCAATTGAACGCCTTTTTCAGGTGCGTTTTGCCATCATCAAGACCCTCATTTTCTGGAAGCCGAGGGTTGAGAATTGACTAAAACGTCTCTAAAAATTGCGATCGAGCAACGTTTAAGACGCAATCTACGTTTTTAAGGTAATTCACAAAAATTAAACTTGCATGAGAACCGACTGAAGAGTTGCGTCGTTTCCTCATGGCTGGGCACCCGCTAACGCTATCGGGAAATCCGCCTCTGTCGTACGCCCTGTCCCCCCACCCCATCAACCCTTACAAATTCGTAAGTGCCCGTTACTGAACCGGCGCTTCGGCATTACGCGCTTGGATTACCCGGCCCGCACTGACAAAAGACATCCCCTGCTGGGAGACGGTGCTAATCATAATGGCCTCGGTAATCGGTTCAGTGACGACGGTTGCGGCTCGCCACTCCACGATGAAATTAGCTCCCGCCCCACCGAAATGATCATCTTTCGCCACGACCACTTCAAACGAAGCTAACGGGGCGAGTTGAATGGGTTGCTCTAGATAGCTGCTGATTTTTTCGCCATCGGAGTTGTAGTAGTCAATCGTCTCGATCACGATGGGGTGAGACAAATCCGTGTTTCTCAGGCTGAGGGTCGCGGTGAGCTGAAACGTCCGATTCTGATCAAAATCGTAGACCTCGGAGTAAACCGGGACATAGATGACCTGTCCTACCCGCAATTCCGGCAACTCTGCCGCCGCGATCGCAGTGATGCCCGCCCGAGTTGCGATCGCCTGTTCCAACGAGGCCGCAGATGGCGTGACGGCTGCGGTTTCGGTAGTGCAAGCGGATACCAAACTGAAAAGCAGACCCGAGAGAACGAAACCAGGCGCAAGCTTAACCATCAGAAGCAACTGTCCTCACAGGCGAATGAAAAGCCGACCCCAAGCTGGCTGCAACGTTGCCAGCGCAACCCATATGATAGCCAGTCAATGCTGGATAACCAAGCGGTCAGCCGGTGAAGTGAGACGCCTGCCAGACGAGGGGCCGCAAAGCCATTAGGGTCGCCTTGAGCAAACCGGTGTGCCCCGGCAATGTTCAGTTATCTTAAGAAATATCACGCTATTTATCAGAGCCTCAGCCATGACGACCTCCTGCTTAAGTTGGCAAGCACTTGAAACCCTGACCGACTTTGCGATCGATCGCGTCAACGGTCCGACTAACGCCCAGGCCCGACTGCGGCTGTTTGGTCAATCTGAAGCCGATGTGCGCGTCACGCTGTATCGCGACAACCATGCCTGGTGCCCCTATTGTCAGAAGGTGTGGCTGTGGCTGGAGGAAAAGCGCATCCCTTATCGCATCGAAAAAGTGACGATGTTTTGCTACGGGCAGAAAGAAGCGTGGTACAAGCGCAAAGTGCCTTCCGGGATGTTGCCCGCTCTGGAACTCGATGGTCAGCTCATTACCGAAAGTGACGATATTCTGCTGGCCCTGGAGCAAGCATTTGGGCCGCTGGAGGTGAGTTTGCTCGACCCCCAAGCCCTGCCTCTGCGAAAACTGGAACGACTGCTCTTTCGGGCGTGGTGTGGGTGGTTGTGCTATCCGGCACGATCGCCGCGAGAAGAAGCCTCCCACCGTGACCAATTTGTGCAGATAGCCGCAGAGGTGGAATCAGCCCTGAGCCAAACGCCCGGCCCCTTTTTCTTAGATACCTTCAGTGCCGTCGACGTGATTTTCACCCCCTACGTTGAGCGCATGAACGCCAGCCTTTATTACTACAAGGGCTATTCCTTGCGGGAGGAACATCCCCGCCTGTCGGACTGGTTTGAGGGTCTCGAAAGCCGCTCTACCTATCGCGGCACCCAGAGCGACTTCCACACCCACGTCCACGATTTGCCCCCCCAGATGGGCGGCTGCTACGAAAACGGCACCCCTGAGGCCCGGCGTAATCAGTACCGGGTGGACCACGGTCCTTGGCTGGGGCTGCCCGATGGGCGCTATCCCGAACCGGCCACGTCTCGGGCTGAAGCCCTGCAGCGGATGCTGTGCCACCGAGCCAACATCATTCGCGTGAATCCGCTGCGTGACGAAGTGTTTGATGCTGCGCTGCGCTGCGCCCTGACGCATCTAATGACGGGGGAATCTTGCCCGCCTCCCCAGGGCTCAGAGGTGGGGCTGCGGTATCTACGCGATCGCATCAACGTGCCTCGGGATATGTCTATCTACGCGGCCAAGCGGTTGCGGGAGTCTTTGGAGCACACGGCAGCCCTGGTGGGCGATCGCCAAGGCCCAGAAATCCCCGTGCGCCATCGTCGCGATCAAGATCCCGCCGCGTTTGCTTCCGTTTAGGTAAGGGCACTGGCAGGTAAAGGCGCTGACAGATCAATGGCTTGGGGCGATCGCGAAAGTTTGGGATTCACCGCTCAAGTTGCCCTCAGACGATGAAGGTGCACGGGGGAATAACCATTAGCCGACCGGAAAAACCTGGTCAGGATAGGGCGCTGGCACCACAATGTAACCGCCCTCAGCATCTCCCAACACCCAGTTGCGGGCTAATCCCCACCACCACCAGTGAGCACCCGCATAGGCACAGGTGAGGCTATCCAACTGGTCTTCGACGGCTTTCAGCGCCTTGCCGCCCGTCGGCAACGCGGGGAGATCGGTAGCTTGCAGGGGCAGTGTCGGGGTTAGCGTGGGCAGCGTGGCAAGCAGTAAATCCCGCAATTTGTTCAACGCCGCTCGCCGGTCGGCAATGCGCCCCTTTTTGTATTTTAAAATTTTGCTCAGCCGAAATAGATGAATCGTCGCCGGATGGGGAAATAGCTCAATCTGGTAGCGGCCCGGCGTTTGGGGCAAAATCTGCGGGGCATGACGGAAGCCGCGAGCCTCCAGCGCTAACCCAAACTCCAGCAGTGCCGCCGCAAACGGTCGCCCCCGATTGGCAGGATAACAACCGGCATCATACTTGCCGAAATACCGATGGGCCAGGCGATCGCACTCCCGCATCCCCGTGGCATTGGGAATCAGTGTCGGCGCATCCACCGCAATCAACGCCGGGGCACCAGGGGGAATCAAGCGATCCACCTGCGCCAACACCTCAGCCCGAGACTCGCAGTGGTCAAAGCCCAAAAGCTTGAGCCCCCTTGCCGTCTGCACCAAACAGCAAAGGCCACTCCCCCCCGACTGCCAACCCAAATCAATCCCCACAAAATACATACTCACCCTGCCACCCTCTCACCCCGCCACCCTCTCACCCTGCCCCCTCGACCCTTGTAATTCTTTAGTAAAATCCCGGACGACTTGGGTAAACTCGTGAGTGCAGGTTTATAGACTTTCTTCATTGGGAATTTTTTATGGCGATCGCACTATCTCCGACTACTTTTATCGACAAGCCCATTAAATTTGGTACCGACGGTTGGCGCGGCATGATTGCGGCTGACTTTACCTTCGCGCGGGTGTTCCACGTCGCGCAAGTGTCTGCTCAGGTCTTGAAACAGTGTTATGGCGAACAAACCGGCAGCAACACTGTGATTGTCGGTCATGACCGCCGCTTTATGTCGCCCCAGTTTGCCCAGACGGCAGCCGAGGCGATCGCCCAGGCGGGCTTTGATGTGCTGCTGTCCGAAGAATTTGCCCCAACGCCCGCCTTTAGCTGGGCGGCGAAAGATCAAGGCGCACTGGGGGCGATCGTCATCACCGCCAGTCACAATCCGGCGGCCTACAACGGCTTGAAAATTAAAAGTGCGTTTGGGGGTTCGGTACCGCCCGAAGTTACTCAACAGGTCGAAGCCCAACTCGATCAAACCTTGCCCGCTCCGGCGCAACCGGGCAAAATCGAGCGGTTCGATCCCTGGCCCAGTTACTGCCAGGAATTGCAGTCCCAGGTGGATTTGGCGGCGATTCAAGGGGCGATCGCTAGCGGTCAGCTCACCGTGTTTGCCGATGTCATGCACGGGGCTGCTGCTACGGGGTTAGAGCGCTTGCTGGGGCAGCCCATCCATGAGCTGAACAGCAGTGCCGACCCGTTGTTTGAGGGGGGGGCTCCTGAACCGCTGCCCAAGTATTTGCAGCGGATGTTGAAGACCGTCGCGGACTACCAACCGACGGTCGAGGGCGGCCTCATCGCTGGACTGGTATTTGATGGCGATAGCGATCGCATCGGCGCAGTTGATGGTCAGGGCAATTTCCTGAGTTCGCAGATTCTAGTGCCCATTTTGATCGATCATCTGACCCAGGTGCACGGCTACACCGGTGAGGTGATTAAGACCATCAGCGGCTCTAACTTGATTCCTAAGGTGGCGCAGCTCCACGGACTGGAGTTCCACGAAACGGCTGTGGGCTACAAGTACATTGCCGATCGCATGATGGAATCTAAGGCGCTGATCGGCGGCGAGGAGTCTGGCGGAGTGGGCTATGGGCACCACATTCCAGAGCGGGATGCGCTGCTGTCCGCCCTGTATGTGTTGGAGGCAGTCGTCAAGTCAAAGATGGATTTGAGCGATCGCTATCGCCAACTCCAAGACCAGACGGGCTACCATTCCGAGTACGATCGCATCGACTTGCCCCTCGCCAACATGGATGTGCGCGACAAGCTGCTCCATGAACTCCAAACCAACTGCCCCCAGACCGTCGCCGGGAAGGAAGTTACCCACTGCCTCGACATCGACGGTTACAAATTCACCCTGGCGGATGAGAGCTGGCTGCTGATTCGCTTTAGCGGCACCGAACCCGTGCTGCGCCTCTACAGCGAAGCCAAAGACCTCGAAGAAGTCCACAAGCACTTGAGTTGGGCCAAAGACTGGGCCACTGCGATCGGGTAAGCGTAAAAACTTCTGTGGAGCTGGGGCGATCGCCCCAGGGCTCAGGGGGATCCAGCGATTAAACCACGTCTAAGTTGAGAACTGGAGTTTTGTTTGATCGGGCAGAACCTCACCTAACCTCTCCAAGGAGAGGAATCAGAGTCTTGTCAAACCTCTCCTTGAGAAGGAGAGGTGCCGCAGGCGGTGAGGTTTCCCACATGCCAAAACTCCACTTCTGAATCTGGATGAGGTTTTAAAGTGCCAAAGAGTTAAAGCCAGCCGGGGTTAATCCAGCAGGTGGGCGATCGCGGTGCTGTATTCCCCGTAGGATTTCACGCCCGTCAGGATGGTCAGCAGTTTGCCGTCTTTGAAGAACATGACCGCTGGAATGCCTTGCAGGCCAAAGCGTTTGGAGATTTGGCGATTGGCATCAAAGTCTATTTTCATCACTTGGACGCGATCGCGATACTCCGTCGCCAACTGGTCGATCAACGGCGACACCTGCTTACAGGAGCCACACCACGCCGCCATGCAGTCCACCACCAGCGGCGAGGAACCATAGATCAGCGTATCCAGTTCTGCTTCATCGTGGATGAGCGGGGCGGTATCGGTTTGTTCTTTGCCGAAGCGGGCGAGCGATCGCGCCACTTCGGCAAAGGGCAGGTTGGCATTGAGGGTGGTTAGCTGGTCGCACTGCTGATAATACGCCAGCACCGGGTCGACCTCGGCCTGGTACTGTTCCAGGTGGCGGCGCAGGGCAGGCGTCGAGGCCGTTTGCCCTGGCACAGAGGCGAGACGATTGATCAAAATGCCCGTCATCGCCTTTAAGTAGATCGCCCTGGGCGCTGGCTGTCCCAGCTTGGCCCACCAAGCGGCCAAGCCTTGGGCCTGGGTCACCGTACAGGGAAATCCCTCCAGCACCCAGCCATTTAGCACTGCGTCGGGTTGCTCAAGTCGCTGTCGCACTAGCTTGAGCGCTAACTCGTCAGAGACGGGATGAGCGACTGCCTCGGAGGAGGACGTTGCGGGGGCGGGGTCAGTTGCTGCTGGCAATAGCGCCGCCATCGACACATAGGGCACCTGCCAGCGTGCAGCCAGGGCGGCGGCGTGTTCGGCCCCTTGAACGCCGGGCGGCGCGAGTAAAATGAATGGCTCGGTTTTCATGGAGCGTACAAAATCTGATCGACACGAAACACCTCTTGACTAGAGAATACTCCCAGCCAATTTTTTGAAGGTATAAGGAAACCTGAAAATTACTGGGCTTTACCAGCCCGCAGCGCTGCTAACGTAGCGGCACCTGACTTTAACTCTGGTAGTTCTTGAGCAGTTCTTGGGCGGAGTCGAGGGTGTCGGCTTCGGCGGGGGGCTTGTCGGTACGCCAGCGCAGGATGCGCGGAAAGCGGACGGAAATACCGGATTTGTGGCGATTGGACTCAGCGATGCCCTCAAAACCGATTTCGAAAACGTGGGTGGGCTCGACGGAGCGCACCGGCCCAAAGCGCTCAATGGTGTGGCGGCGGATCCATTTGTCGAGCTGCTCAATTTCGGCGTTATCCAGACCGGAATAGGCTTTAGCAAAGGGCACCAGTTCCTCGCCTTGCCAGAGGGCAAATGTGTAGTCGGTGAACAGGTTGGCGCGTTTGCCACTGCCGGCCTGGGCGTAGATCAGCACGGCATCCAGGGTCATGGGGTCAACCTTGTACTTCCACCAGTAGCCCCGCTTGCGGCCTACCAGATAGGGGCTGTCCCAGGCTTTGATCACCAGTCCTTCGGCCCCTTCATCCCGCGATCGCGCCCGCATGGCCTCCAGATCCTCAAAGGCATCGAAGGCTAGGGGTACCGATCGATCAAGGCGCTCGTCCGCATACTCATCCAGCAGGTGGTGGAGCAGGGCTTTGCGATCGCGCAGTGGCTTTTCCCGAATGTCGTTTCCGGCGTGCTCCAGCAGGTCGTAGGCAATGAACCGCACCGGACTTTCGGCCATCACCTTTTTCGTCACCCGCTTGCGGCCCAGGCGCTTTTGCAAATGGTTGAAGGTGAGGGGGCGATCGCCCTCCCAGCAGAGGATTTCGCCATCGAGTACCTGTCCATCAGGGAAGATCTGGAACGATTCGACGATTTCGGGAAACTGCTCAGTGATTAAGTCTTCTCCCCGTGACCAGATAAAGACCTCGTCCGCCCGCTTGATCACCTGAGCCCGAATGCCGTCCCACTTCCACTCGGCCAGCCACTTTGCAGCCTCCTCGTCGCGAAACTTGACCTCATCCATTTGGGCCGCCAGGAAGAAGGGATAGGGTTGACTGGGGGCAGTTTCGACGGCCTCTGTGCTGAGCAGGGTGGCGTAAAATGCCACTGTGGGCTCAAAGTCACCCATCAGGCGATGCGCCAGGATCGCCTCGGGAATGCCCGCCGCTTGTGACAGCCCCCGGATCACCAGCTTGCTAGAAGCCCCCACGCGAAAAGCGCCGGTCAACACTTTGTTCAACACAAAGATTTCGAAGTCGTCGAGCGATCGCCACCACGACCCGATCAGCGCGTGGCGTTCCGCCTCCGTCTCCGCCGCTTTCGCTAAAGGAATGATCTGCTCCATCCACTCATGCAGAGGAATGTCGGCAGCAGACTTACCCGAAAGCGGCGTATCGCGCAGCAACAGCGCAATCACCTCAGCCGAGTCCCCCACATGGGCATAACAGTCCTGAAACAACCATTCAGGAATTTCGGAAATGCTGAGATAAACGTCTCGCAGCACCCGCGAGGTGACCAGGCGACGGCGGGTTTTGCTCAAAAGCAGATACAGCGCCCACACCGCATTGGCAGGTGCCTCTTCCACAAAATACTGGCGGATGGCTGCCACTTTGGCATTGGTGGAGGTAGTGGCGTCGATCGCCTGAAAAAGCTCGGTAAACCGCTTCATGCTGTGGGCTCAGTCGTTGAGAGCGCTGACTCTGCTTTATTATGACGCTGGCACCGCTGCCTTTGCAGGGTCGCGTCGGGACGGCCGGGTAGCCGCCCCCCCACTGCTGACACGAGCGGCCAATTTCTTGCACAATGAAAAGGCTCTGATGATCTGCGCAACAAACCATGACGACAGCGGCTCCGCCGATTACCGACCAGCAAAAACCTTGGGCCAAGGCGATCGCCCAGCCCGCCCATGAGTTTCCCCTGACGCCGCTGGTCGTCCTGGAGGGAGAGATTCCCGCCGATTTGCGGGGCAGCCTGTATCGCAACGGTCCCGGTCGTCTAGAACGGCAGGGGCAGCGGGTGAGCCATTGGTTTGACGGGGATGGCGCAGTGCTAGCGGTGCATTTTGCCGGGGGAACGGCCCAGGCCACCTATCGCTACGTGCGATCGGCAGGCTTCACCGATGAAGAGGACGCCGACCAGTTTCTCTACAGTGGCTACGGCAGCTTAGCACCGGGTCCCTTTTGGCAGCGCTGGAGTGCCCAACTCAAAAATGCCGGGAACACGTCGGTGCTGGCGCTTCCCGATAAGCTGCTTGCCCTGTGGGAAGGGGGGTGGCCCCATCATCTCGACCCCCAAACGCTGGAAACGCAGGGCGTTCACCCGCTGGGCCAACTCAGCGACGATGAGCCTTATTCGGCTCATCCCAAACGCCATCCTCAGACCGGGCACATTTTCAACTTTGGGCTGGTGGCGGGGGCCAATGCAACGCTGAACCTGTATCGCAGCGATCGCACCGGCCATATCGAGAAAAAAGAGTCCGTGCCGCTGAACGGGATTCCGCTAATTCACGATTTTGTGTTGGCCGATCGCTACTTGGTCTTTTGCGTGCCGCCCGTGCGGCTCAATCCCTTGCCCGCAGTGCTCGGCTTCCAAAGCTTTAGCGATGCCCTGATGTGGCAGCCCCGGCAAGGCACTCAACTGGTGGTCGTGGATGCCGATACCCTGGAGGTCATTAGCTCAGAGGCGGTTGATCCCTGGTATCAGTGGCATTTTGGCAAGGGCTTTGTCAACAACGACGGCGATATTGTGCTGGAGGTGGTGCGCTATGAAGACTTTGCCACCAACCAGCAACTCAAGGAAATTGCCTCCGGGCAATTCAAAACCCGCGCTGAAGGCCAACTTTGGCGAGTTTATGTGGATCCTCAAACTGCTTTAGTCCGCACCCAAACGCCGCTCATTGAGGCGCACTGCGAATTTCCCCACGTGGCTGAAGATCAGCCCCCAGCAACGGCCCCCACCTTCCTCTCCATCCAGTCACCGGAACACGACAACACCGGGGAACTGTTTCGGGCGATCGCCCGCTTTGATCCCGACACCGAGCAGTTGACCATCGCCGAAGCTGGCCTAGAGCGTTACCCTTCTGAGCCGATTTACGTGCCGAAACGTGACAGTGACACGCCAGCCGGTTGGGTGCTCTCGGTGGTCTATGACGGCACCGCCCATCAGAGCGAGTTATGGATTTACGACAGCGATCGCTTCACCGCAGGCTCCGTTTGCCGTCTACAGTTGCCGGAGGTGGTGCCTCACAGCTTTCACGGCACCTGGCAGCCCGGTTAGGTCGCCTTGAAGTGCGGATGTTGCCGTAACTTTTCGGGTTTCAGAGCCCCAATGAGAGCCAACAACCGTTCGCTATCAGTGGGATTGCTGAACACCAACCGACCTTTGATTTGTAAGGCGATATAGTCTTGCCGCCGTCGCACCACGATGGCAGTGGTTTCTTCAAGGTTGATGGTGATTTGGTGAAAGCCTTCGAGTTCTAGGGAAGAGGAGAGCAGCGATCGCAATCCTAGTGCTTGAAAGACGATCTGAACCCAGCCCGTCGTCGGATTTTCTTCAGTGACGAAATACTCTCGGGGGAGCCCCGTGAGATCAAAAATCGCGACACCCAGGATGTCAGTTATTTTGAGTGAGGTCTTGGCAGGTGTATTCAAACCAGGTTTTGCGAGGGAAACAAGAGCACTTGCCATAATGGCTAAAACAGGATGAAAGAACGGGAAATGCGATGTTTTACTTGGCTGGCACCAGTGATCCCAGGATGCTTGACCGCGATAGCTTCAACACCGCTCTAGCCCACATATAACGAATGGCAGCAGGTGGTAGGGTGATTTCGTTTAAATCTCATAAAAAGAACATCTTCTATTAAGCTGGCACAGTGATCGATTAAAGGTTTTCATCAAATATACTGACTTTGTTTAGAGACGACACGCCTTTTGCCTAAAAGCTTATGCGGCTCTGAGGGTTTTCACCAGCGATACCGCTGTGACCCGTCTATCATGCGAAAAGCGCCGATAACGGCGGTTGCTTGAGGCCACATTGGTGCCGCCTTGACCCAGGCAGGAACTCGATAAAGCTTTTGCTGCTGTTGGGGGTGACTCCGTTCTACTCAACCTACCCCATTTTGATGGGGGTTCCTACTTGAATGGCGCTTGCTCCCTAAGGGCGCAAGCACTGCGCCCCTACCAGAGGAAATGATTTTTCCTGGCAATTTCCTGGGCCGGGGCTCGCGAGGTGTCTCAAAGTCGCGAACTTCCGGAACGCCACCACCATTGGCCGCCATTCATTTTTCCAAACGAATGGCAAACCACTGCATCGTTTGCCCTGGTTCCAGTTCAAAGTCGCAGGCTGTGTTGATCAAATACTGGGCCTGGGCTGCTATGGTGGACTGCTTGGCGAGGTCAGGGGGCAGTTGGTCCTGGCGATCGCGCAACAGGGTTTCAAGGCGCTGGTGCAGTTCCTCAGCGGTCAAAATTTCCTCGCTGGCCCCTGGCATCAGCAACACAAAATAGGATTCTTCGTACATCAACGCGCGATCGGCCATCGACAATTTCCCCATAACGGACTGATTCCATTTTAAGGATCGTGGACAAATTAATCTCCAATTCACAGTTTTGTGGAGGCGCACAGCCGTGCGCCCCTAGCAAGGGGATGGATTAATATTGAACCCTTCCCAAAGAGTGCCTCGGTGGGAAGGAGACAGGCTTTGGAACCAGCACATAGTGGGGTGAAGGCAATCCATTCACCCCGCCCCTTTCACAGACCAGAACTCTGACAGTACTAACGCGCTCCGGGCTCTCTAGCCTACCCCCTGTGAGGTCTTGACCTGCGGTTGCGTCTGGGGCTGGAACTGGAACAGCGTGTAGACGACGTTCCGGCGGATGCCCGTCATCATGTCGAGGAAGATTTCGTAACCTTCACTCTTGTACTCAATCAGGGGATCCTTTTGGCCATATCCCCGCAGACCCACGGTTTCGCGTAGGGCGTCCATTTGCTGCAGGTGCTCTCGCCAGAGGGTATCAATCTGCTGCAGAATAAAGAACCGCTCGGCTTCACGCATCAGTCCCGGTTTGGCTTGATCCACCTGCGCTTCCTTCATGTCATAGGCAGTACGCACCTGCTCATGCAGGAAAGTCTTGATTTCGCCCACGGAAAGATCTTCGAGCTGCTGGGGCTCTAGGTCGGCCAGCAGATAGACAAACTCTTTGACCTTGTCGACCATTTCCGGTAATTTCCACTCTTCCGGCGGCAGTTCGGGGTTGATGTAGGCTTCGACGATGTCGTCCATCGTCCGAGTCGCATAGGTGATGACCAATTCCTTGAGGTCTTGGCCTTCGAGCACCCGTCGCCGCTCAGCGTAGATGGCGCGGCGCTGGTTATTCATCACTTCGTCGTATTCAAAGACCTGCTTGCGGATGTCGTAGTAGTAGGTCTCGACCTTTTTTTGGGCCCCTTCTAAAGAGCGGGTCAACATGCCCGATTCGATGGGCATGTCTTCTTCCACCCGGAAGGCATTCATTAGCCCCGCCACGCGATCGCCGCCAAAAATTCGCAGCAGGTTATCGTCCAGGCTGAGGAAGAAGCGGGTGGAACCGGGGTCGCCCTGACGACCCGCCCGACCGCGCAACTGGTTATCGACCCGGCGCGATTCGTGGCGCTCAGTACCGATGACGTGCAGACCACCTGCCTCGATCACCTTGTTGTGTTCGGCGTCAGTGAAGGCTTCGTACTCTTGGATGATGCGGTTATACACATCCCGCAGCTTCTGCACTACCGGATCGTTGGTGGGGGCTTTTTCCGCCGCGATCGCCACCTTCTCTTCCGCTTCCAACTCGGGCAGGCTGCGATCGCCGTAGGTCGCCACGGCAAAATCGACGGTTTCCTTCAATATCGCTTCCGTCTCGGCAGACAGCTCCGTCGGAAAAATATCGGGAGAGGCTTTCCAGGTCTTGACCTTCTTGTTGCCGTCGCCCCCAAAGCCCTGGGACTTGCTGCGGCTTTTTGTCCCCGGCACCGATATCATCATGGCGTTATCGTCTTCCGGCTTGACGATGCGGGGCATCAAATACTCCCGCACCTTGAGCCGTGCCATGTAGTCAGCGTTACCGCCGAGGATAATGTCGGTACCGCGACCGGCCATGTTGGTGGCGATCGTCACGGCTCCGCTACGACCGGCCTGGGCCACGATCTCCGCTTCCCGCTCCACATTCTCCGGTTTCGCGTTCAGCAAATTATGGGGAATTTCCCGCTCTGCCAGCAGCGCCGACAACAATTCTGATTTTTCCACACTCGTGGTACCGACCAAAACTGGACGACCCGATTTGTGCATGTCGTCGCATTCCGTGGCGACCGCTTTCCACTTAGCGTCCTCAGTTTTATAGACGACGTCGGCCAAGTCCCGTCGCCGCGAGGGCTTGTTGGTGTCGATGACCGTGACTTCCAGTTCGTAGATCTTCTCGAATTCCGCCTCTTCCGTCTTCGCGGTGCCCGTCATGCCCGACAGCTTGGGATATAGCAGGAAGAAATTCTGATAGGTAATGCTGGCGAGGGTTTGGGTTTCCGGCTGAATTTCGGCGTGTTCCTTAGCCTCGATCGCCTGGTGCAGACCATCACTCCAGCGCCGCCCCGGCATCACCCGGCCCGTAAACTCGTCCACAATCACCACTTCGTCATGGCGGACAATGTAGTTCACGTCTTTGATGAACAGTTCTTTCGCCTTAATGGCGTTAAAAATATAGTGCGCCCAAGGATCCTTAGGATCAAACAAGTCTTGTACTCCCAGCAGATTCTCCGACAGGATGAAGCCTTCGTCCGTCAGCAGCACGTTGCGGGCTTTTTCATCGACTTCGTAATGATCGTCGCCATTGAGCTGACTCGCCACCTCTGCCGCTTTGGTGTACTTTTCGCTGGGTCGCTCCACCTGACCGGAGATGATCAATGGCGTCCGGGCTTCGTCAACTAGGATTGAGTCGACTTCGTCAATGACACAAAAGTTGAAGGGGCGCTGCACCACATCTGCGATGGAAGTGGCCATATTGTCCCGCAGATAGTCAAAGCCAAATTCGCTGTTGGTGCCATAGGTGATGTCACAGGCGTAGTTGCGCTGGCGCTCTGCCGGACTCATGCCCTGCTGAATCAGGCCGACTTCCAGCCCCAAAAAGCGATGGATTTGTCCCATCCACTCGGCGTCGCGGCGGGCCAAGTAGTCATTCACCGTCACGACGTGGGACCCTTTGCCCGTCAGCGCATTGAGGTAGGTCGGCAGCGTCGCGACGAGGGTTTTGCCTTCCCCCGTTTTCATCTCAGCGATTTGGCCTTCGTGCAGCACCATACCGCCGATGAGCTGGACATCAAAGTGACGCATGCCCAACACGCGGCGGGAGGCTTCTCGCACTACGGCGAAAGCTTCCGTGAGCATGTCGTCTAAGGACTCACCCTTATCTAAGCGCTGCTTAAATTCGCCGGTTTTCGCGGCCAAGGCTTCGTCTGACAGCGGCTGGATTTCTTCTTCCAGCAAATTGATTTCCACTACGTCGGGCTTGTAGCGCTTGAGTTTACGGGCGTTTGGATCACCAAGCAGGGCTTTAAGCATATGTCCGGAGACGATGAGTTAACAGAATCTTTAGTAAAACGAAAATATCAGCGCTTCACAAGGGGCGATCGCCGCACCTTGATCGGCTAAATCCTTTCTATCTACATTTTAGTGATCCTACCACTTGAGTTTAGGGATGAGAAAATGATGACTTTTTCGCGGATCTTTAATGTTTCTAAAGAGGTTTCATGTCTAGAATGAATTCACTTTGAGTGATTTAGTCCCAGCAGGCTAGTTTTCCATGCCCTCACTTTTTCGCCAGACGACGAGTGGCCCCACGCCAGCGGCCTTGGCCCCGCGGCGGCGTTGCCTAGTGGGTGCGAATCTGGCGACTCCCCCGCAGACCCGGATGCGATCGCAGCGTCAGGCGGGCGGGCGACGACGATGTTTTCCAGCTTAATGGGCGAGGTTGTCTTTCTCTTCCCCCCACTCCGCCTCCCTGCCGCTGTTCTTGGCGGCTCAGTCTTCGACTCCCAAACCCCAGCGTCCCGTCGCCTCACCTGACGGGCATTCGTATCTTGTCGTTTGCAAATTTTTGCCCTGACTTATGGACTGTCGTCATATTCACTTTCAATACACCGAGACTTTGAATCCGGCTCAGCTAGAGCAACTCATCCAACTGTTCCAAAAAGCCGCGTTTTGGGCCAGCGATCGCACAGCGGCGGATATGGCGATCGCGATCGCCCATAGTCATCCTGTCGTCACCGCTTGGGATCACGACACCCTCATGGGCTTTGCCCGCGCCACCTCTGACGGTATCTATCGCGCCACCATTTGGGATGTGGTGATTCATTCTGATTATCAAGGGGAAGGCCTGGGGCGCAAATTAGTTGAAACCGTGCTCAGCCATCCTTTGATGAGCCGTATTGAGCGCGTATATCTAATGACCACCCACCAACAAGCGTTTTATCAGCGCATCGGTTTTCAGGAAAACCCAACGACCACCATGGTGCTCTTCCATCAGGAGATCGAGCCAGTGCCCAGCTTATCTACGGTGGAACTGAGTCAATCTCAGGCCCATGGATAGCGTTGGGCAACTGTGAGAGTTGGAGGGCTGGGCAACTGCGGACTCCCAAGACTGCCCCTCACAGGCCAACCGAAAGCCGATCAGACCAGGGTGAGTAAGTGGATGGGCTAATTAACATGATGTAAGGTGGTTTGGCGATCGCGTGAGCCATGGGGACGTTGGTTTATCCTTCGGGAAGTAAGCTCCGTACCGCCACCGCCGTCTATTTGATTGCGTCTTCCTATCTATCAGCGAAGCGATGGCGATCGCCATCGCTTTACCTGGCGCAAACTATCGAACCTTGTAAGGACTTTTCATACTGGCAAAGTCTGGTCTAAATGGCGAGACCCGTTTCCGCAGTTAGTGAGCCTAGGGCGGTTCGTAAAACTCAGGCCCTAGAGCTTCATGCTGTCAGTGAGTTTTCTCCATACTCGGTGTTCGGGTGAGGTGACCGACATCAGTTTCATTCATTGATGCCACCTCGATTGTCGTCTGTATGGGGAAATGAGTCCAAGCTCACGAGACCTTCAGGAGCCTGGCAAATTGGGGCAAATGGCCGATCTTGAGAAATTAGACCTGTTGTGAAATACCGCAGAAAATCGCTGAAATTCAGTCTAGAAAAGACTTTTAAGGACTTTCGGGAAAAAGACTAAAATCTTTATCGGAGCATATTTCAAGGGGTTTGGTGCTTAATTCACAACCCCTCGACGCGTACTCCGTGGCGGAAGTCTCCCTACCTTTGTGAAGGATTCCACCTGAGACCCTAAACCTTACACCCTGCACCTCCATTATCGCTAATAGTGAGCATATTCACGCCGAGCGGTACCAGTGACATCACTACTAAAGGATGTGCGTCAGCGCTTTAATTTTGGTTAACTTCTCTGAGTCAAGCCCATCCAAATCTGCCGCAGTTAACCAACCTTCTTTCGTGAGCTTGGCGAGGACGAATAACACTTCTTCCTCCCGATCGTCATACTTACCATCCAGATCAAAGCGCCGAGCGCTCAAAAAATCGTTTAAGTGCCAGAGGTCATCTATATGAGAGATTTCACTGGCTTTTTCCCGTACGGATTGAACAACACTAGCAGTTTCCCGCTGATAGGCAGTCCCTAGCGCTGTTTTTGCAACTGCCATTTCCTGGCTTGACCACTGAGTTTTACTGACCTGCATCGCTGACTATTGAGATATCGAATCCACATCCTTAATATGACTCGATATCAGCAATTTTGCAAAACTTTACACCACACTCATAATTTAGCTGGTCTCCACCCCCAAACTAAACAACCCCCGAGGAAGCCTCGGAGGTTGGCTGAAAGCGCTTTAGAAGGAGTGGCGTACGCCTTTAGCGGCCCAGGTTGAGCAACTCTTTGGGCGAGGCCAGCAGGTCGATCGCGACAAAGAAGATTTTGCCTTCAGAGTTTAAGAGAAAGCGCCAAGCAATATTCATGCCTACGCCCCCGCCAAACCAAGGCGTTTGCACCTTGCCGGTGACTTTGATTTGGGTAAAGCCATCTTCAGCAGGTTCGGAAACACCGTACTCAGGTAGCAACTTGAGGTTCTGACACTCTTCTCTGAAGAAGCGCATAATACTCTCTTTGCCCACGATCGGTCTTTGGAAGGGCGGTTGCAGCGCTCCGTCTGGTGCAAACAACTCGATGAGTGCATCAAAGTCATTGGCATTCAAATTGTCCATGTATGACAGAATCGTCGGATGCGTCACACCCGCGATCGCAACTTGCTGGCGCTGGTTCATATCCTTGGGGGGGACGACGGGCTCAGCCACTCGCTGAGAAGCTCCCAGCTTGCTGGTATCAAACCCCATGTCAACCACAGCGTTGCGCAAAACCGTGATCTGTTGACCCGATTCCAATGACTTGATGGAATCCAATACAGCGGTAGCATTCGCCGAGAGTTTGTATCCTGCTGGAATTGGCGCAACCTTTCCGGCTTCCATCCATTCTCCAAGGCGATACCAAAAGCCCAGTTTGATATTGGGAGACCAAGACGCATAGGTGCGACCAACGGGGGTATCCGTACGATTGGCCAAATCGCACATCACCTGAGATTGCTCTTGAAAGGACATTTGCTGAATAGCGTCCAAGGTGGGCTCAGCAAACTGCATACTGGCTGCCCCAGGGGCAGCAATGGTCAGGCTCTTTCCCATCTCTAAATACGCAAACCAAATGAGGGCTAATTGATCTTCGGCGCTCAATTGATTAAACCGGGCAACTGTGGCGGGAACCGCATCAGCAGTCCGTGTACTCGGGAAAATATTACGAGCTGAATCGATGGTAAACGGCATATTATGCCTCCTTATAAAAACTGAGCAGAGCTAATCTGTCCTAGTAAAGCCATCAAGTTCCATAGATCTGATTCTATAGAACTGAGCGACGTCCGCTGACCCTAGCAAAGCTCTCTGTGAGCCAGCCTTTCTATCGCTAGCGACGGTGAAGCGTAATAACAACTACTCTTTATCATCCAACATTTGGCCCCAAACATAAATGCGGGCAGGGGGCATTGCTGTACGTCGCAAACGGCTTTACAAATGAGTTAACCACGGAATGATGCCTTGGTCGGTAACCAGTTCACAGGCGATCGCGGCAGTAAACCCCATCATTGCTAAGCGCCCGTTAAGCTTTTCTGCGTAGGGGTTAAACGTTAAGCCCGAATGGCTGGGTATCATCGCCATCAACCGGGGGGTCGATGGCAAAGCTGTTAAAGCCTCCAAACGCTTCGGTCATATGGCCAAAGGGGGGTATACCAGCTCCTCCACCTCTAAACTAGCAGAGATGTAACACTTAATGTAACACTTCATAAATAAATATAATAAATATCGGAAATTCTTGACAGGTTAAAGTAAGGCAAAAGCTAGTTTATGGCCAAGAAATGGGGCATTGATCGAGCCTGGGTGTTGGGGTGAACTCCGTCCTCTTGCCCCTTGATGATTCTGACGGTTAAGCACACCTTGACTGGTATTCGATGGAGATTGAGCGAGCCTGTCACTTTTCTGTCACCTTTGCCGCCAACCCTGAAGTCATGAGACGACATCAACGACGATTCGTGAGACAGGTGCTGCTGGTCCTGGGGCTGGTGGCGCTGTTTATCGCGGTGGCTCTGTTCTCCTGGATGGTCATTGACGTCTTGTTGCTGGCGTTTCTGGGGGTGCTGTTAGGGGTCGCGCTGAGAACCCTGGCTAAGCCCATTGCCCGGAGAACATTTTTTTCTGACCGGGGAGCCCTGGGCGGGGTGGTGGTGCTGCTGGTGCTGGTGCTGGCCGTCATGGGGTGGCTGCTGGTCCCCGACATTATTGCTCAGGCCGAGCAGTTGGGGATTCAGATTAGAGTCGGCCTTAATCAATTGGAAGGGATCCTGAGCGAACAGTTGGGACTGGAGGGCTTTGGCGATTTTTTAGGCGACAATGGACAACCCTTTTCCCCCGTCAATATGCTGACTCGGGTGGTCAATACCTTTACCCTGACCCTGGAGATTTTAGGAAATGCTCTGTTTGTGATGTTTATCGGGCTGTTCGTGGCCTTTGACCCCCACCTTTATCGTCGTGGTGTCGTCAGCCTGATTCCCCCCGATGGCCGCGATCGCGCCCAGGCAGTGATCGACGCCATCGTGCAGGGGCTGCGAGACTGGCTGCTGGGACGGATCATTTCCATGGTCGTCATTGGGGTCGTGATCAGCGTGGGGTTAGGGCTATTAGACATTCCCTTGGCTCTGGTCTTAGGGGTAATTGCGGCGCTGTTGGAGTTTATCCCCGTGCTGGGTCCCCTAGTGGCCTCGGTGCCGGGCATTTTAATCGCCTTGACTGAGTCCCCTATGCAAGCGGTCTATGTCAGCCTGTTTTACCTGGTGGTGCAACAACTGGAGGGCAATGTGCTGACCCCCATCGTGCAGCAACAGGTGGTGTCGTTGCCCCCGGCTCTAGGGCTATTTACCGTTCTGGCCATGGGTTTGGTGTTTGGCATGGTGGGCATCTTGGTGGCCACCCCGCTAACGGTGGTGGTGTTTATTATGGTACGCCTGCTTTATCTGGAGGATACCTTAGGCGCATCCGACAACAAGGCTCCCCAACCTGATTGCCTGACCAAATGACGACAAGCCATCCCCGGTATAGGCTCCAGAAACCTGGCCCGACCTCCCATGAACCACGGCGTTACCCCGCCCGAGGCAAAATCTTTTGGGTTTTACCGACTGAACTTAGCGCGAAGAAAAATGCCTGGGCTGGAAGACTGTCGTTTGGGTTTCTGCAGTTCTGACAAGTGGTTCGAGGAGTTTACTAGAGAATTTTCATGCTTGACCTTTGGTACAAAAACGCTGTCATTTACTGCCTGGATGTGGAAACCTACATGGACGGCAACGGCGACGGCATTGGGGATTTTATCGGTCTGACCCAGCGCCTGGACTACCTGACTGGCCTGGGGATTACCGGCCTCTGGCTGATGCCCTTTTACCCCACCCCCAACCGAGACAACGGCTACGACGTGATGGATTACTACAGCGTCGACCCGCGGCTGGGCCACCTGGGAGATTTTGTCGAGTTTACCCGCCGGGCCGAGGAGCGAGGCATCCGCATTATTGTGGATCTGGTGGTGAACCACACCTCAGACCAGCACCCCTGGTTTCAGGAGGCGGTGAAAAACCGGGAGTCAAAATATTGGGACTATTATTTGTGGTCTGAAAAAAGACCCGAGAATATCGAGGAAGGAATTATCTTTCCGGGGTTGCAGGAAACTACCTGGACCTATCACGAAGAGGCCGGAGCCTACTACGCCCACCGCTTTTACGATCACCAGGCCGACCTGAACATTACTAACCCCGCCGTCCGCGAAGAAATTCATAAGATTATGGGCTTCTGGCTGGCTCTGGGGGTATCGGGCTTTCGCATCGATGCTGCTCCCCATCTGGTGGAACTGCGGCAGGCCGACAATATTTTTGAGCGGGTGGATGACCCCTACGTTTACATTGGCGCAATGCGCGATTTTCTCTCCTGGCGACGGGGCGATGCGATTTTGCTGGCGGAGGCGAATGAAACCGTCGATGAATTGCCCAAATACTTTGGTCAGGGCGATCGCATGCAAATGCTGTTCAACTTTTGGGGCAACCAGCATCTCTATCTGGCCCTGGCGCGGCAAGCGGCGGCTCCCCTGGTCAAGGCATTTCAGGAGTTGCCCCCGGTGCCCCCCACTGGGCAATGGGCCAATTTCGTGCGCAACCATGATGAACTCACCCTGGATCAGCTCACCAGCGACCAGCAAGACGAAATCGCTGCTGCCTTTGCCCCCGATCGCGATCGCATGTGGATTTTCGATCGCGGTATTCGTCGCCGCTTTGCCCCCATGATGGATGGCGACTTGCGACGGCTGAAGCTGGCCTACAGCCTGCTGCTGAGCCTGCCCGGCACCCCCGTGATTAACTTTGGCGAAGAGTTGGGCATGGGCGACGACCTCTCCCTGGCAGAACGCAACCCGGCCCGCACCCCCATGCAGTGGTCTCCGGGCAAAAACGGTGGGTTCTCCACCGCAGCCACTGAAGACCTGATCCTGCCTCTCGTGTCAGAGGGGCAATTCAGCTATCAGGAGATCAACGTCACCTGCCTGCGCCGCGAACCGGAATCACTCCTGAACTGGATGGAACGGGCCGTTCGCCTGCGGAAAGAATGCCCAGAATTTGGCTGGGGTCAGTGGCAAATCCTGGCAACTCACCAGCCCAGCGTCTTCGCCCATCGCTGCGTGTGGCGGGGCCGTGTCGTCATCGCGATCCACAACCTCAGCCCTGACCCCTGCAAGGTGACCCTTACGCTGAAAGATGACGTGGATCATGGCTTGACAGATCTGTTCAAAAACCAACCGGAAGAAACCATTTTGACCCCCACCCACGACTTCCAGCTCGCAGGGTACGACTACCGCTGGTTGAAGGTGACTGATTAGGTATCGGGTACTGGGTATCGGGTTTTGGGATTGGGTTTCGGTTACTTCCTGACACCTGACACCCATGTCCCTGTCATCTGGGCGTCACATTTCATCGTCACAATCGAAAAAACGCAAATTCCAGGAAAACGCTGCCGTGGTTCCTCTCCATGACGACAACCCCACCCGCACGACGCCATGGGTTACCTATGGGTTGCTGGCCATCAACATTTTAATCTTCCTTTATGCGGTGATGCTGTCGCCCAACCAGTTGGAGCAGTTCTTTCAAGCCTTTGCCGTGGTGCCCGCACAGCTCACCGCTAGTTTCCAACCGGGGAACCTGGCCCAACTGGGAGGAGAGGCGTTCACTTTAATTAGCTCTCAGTTTCTGCATGGTGGCTTTCTACACCTGGGGGGTAACATGCTGTTTCTCTGGGTGTTTGGCAACAACATTGAGGATAAATTAGGGCACGTTCCCTTCTTGTTCTTTTACCTGGTTTGTGGGGCGCTGGCGGCATTGGCACAGTGGGGGTTGTCGATGCAATCGGGGGTGCCGATGGTGGGGGCCAGTGGGGCGATCGCCGGTATCCTGGGCGCTTACATCCTCTGGTTTCCCAAAGCCCGCATTCTCACCTTGGTCCCTCTGGGTTTTTTCCTGACCACCTTTCGCATTCCGGCCCTGTTTTTTCTGGGCTTTTGGTTTTTCCAGCAGTTTCTCTACGGCGTTGCCAGTTTACAGACGACGACAAATGTAGACATGGGGGGGGTGGCTTACTGGGCACATGCTAGCGGGTTTTTGGTGGGGCTGGCCCTTGGTCCACCCCTAAATCGGTGGCATTCAACCCATGCCGATTCGGGAAGAAATCGGCTGAGGTAACAGGCTAACCCCAATCTACAACAGCTCCAAACACAGCCATGATCAGTGCCCCCATCAGGAGAACCCCCCCCTTAGGGGCTGACGGAGGCGTTATCCCCACGGCAAATTTTTCTCCGCCGCCATCACGGTTCCCAGCAGCAGCATCCAGCCGAGGTTGCCCATACCTACCACAAACATCAGCCACATCAGCGCCCAGCAACAGCCGACACAGTAGAGTCCCTGGCGTACTCCCAACCACCAGGATTGCCACCGCAGTCTGCCTTTTTGCCAGGCTACCAGGGCAAAACTCAGAGGGAGCGGCACTGTTATCCAACCTCAGTAAAAGGGATTTGAAATAATCAAGTATGTTTCCGGCTAAACCACGTCTAAGTTGAGAACTGGAGTTTTGTTTGATCGGGCAGAACCTCACCTAACCTCTCCTTCTCAAGGAGAGGAATCAGAGTCTTGTCAAACCTCTCTTTGAGAAGGAGAGGTGCCGCAGGCGGTGAGGTTTCCCACATGCCAAAACTCCACTTCTGAATCTGGATGAGGTTTATGAACTTTGCCAAAACGCTTGTCGTATAAAGGATTTAGCAGGATTTATATTTTGAAACTTAGGCAAGCTCTTCTACCCCGACCTACTTACCTAAATACCCAACGCCCACCTGCTGCCCAACTTCACACCTGCGCAGCTACCGGCTCAAACCGAATATTCGCCTGCCGTAACCGGGCCATCGCTTGGCCGAGGCGATCGCAATCTGCAATCAAGCTGACCCGGAAATAGCCCTCGCCGCCCTGCCCAAAGGCATTGCCGGGAGTGAAGACGACGCCAGTTTGCTCCAGCACAGATAGGGCAAAGTCAGTGGAGGAAATGCCTGGGGGGCAAGCGACCCAGAGGTACATGGTGGCGCGAGTTTTGGCGACTTCCCAACCCAGAGAGGCAAACTCTTGAATGAGAAAATCACGGCGGGTGCGATAACGGGTCTGCACTTCTTCCAAATATTTATCAGGCAGTTGGAGGGCCGTTTCCGCCGCCTTTTGCAGCGCCGAAAAGATCCCATAGTCCAGATTGGTTTTGAGGGTGCGGAGCCCCTGAATGATGTGGCGGTTGCCGACCACAAAGCCCACCCGCCAGCCCGCCATGTTGTAGGTCTTAGACAGGGTGTGGAACTCGACGCCGATATCTTTGGCACCGGGAATTTCGAGCAGACTGGTGGGTTGATAGTTGTCGAAGGCGAGTTCGGCGTAGCAGAGGTCATGCACCAGCATGATCTCGTAGTGCCGGGCAAAGGCGACGATCTCCTCAAAAAATTCGCGGGGGGCGGTCGCTGCGGTGGGGTTGTTGGGATAGTTGAAAAACAGCACTTTCGCTGCCCGTGCCACCGCTTCGGGGATGGCGGTGAGGTCGATGAGCCAGTCGTTTTCAACGGTTAGGGGCAAATCGTAAATGTTGCCGTTGGCGATCGCGGGGCCGCGAAAATGGGCCGGATAAGCCGGCGTCGGCACCAGCACCGTGTCGCCTGGATTGATGTAGGCCATCGCCAGGTGGGCGATGCCTTCCTTTGACCCCAGCAGCGGCAGTGCCTCCCCATTGGAGTCAAGACTCACGCCATAGCGGCGGTGATACCAGCGGGTGATCGCCTCCCGAAAGCTACCGGTGCCCTCAAAGGGCGGATAGCCATGATTCGTACTGTCTTGAATCGCGGCATGGGCAGCGTCCACAATCGGTTGGGGAGTCGGGCCATCGGGATTACCCATCCCTAAATCGATCAGGTCAAGGCCCCGTTCTCTAGCGCCCGCTTTCAGCTCATCCAAGCGAGCAAATACATAGGGAGGCAGACGACGAACCCGTTCCGCCGGTTGCAGCCAATCCAGATTCATGCCCGCGATTCCTCTCTAAAAAATGTTGCCGCGCAGATGCGCCCAAGTGTGCAAAATGTATCAGATTTTGGAGCCAAAGCCATCGGCATTAGCGGGACCGAGCGGCCTTTTTGCGCTCAGTTAAGGGCGATCGCGGCGATTCTGAAGATTTTTTCGCCTTCATTTCTGCCACCGTGGTAGTCACCAATGCCCCCATCAGGGCCTCAGGTGACACGGTAAAGGGCAAGTGGTGAATGTCCGACTGGGACTGACAGGTGATTTCCGCAGCCCGCTGCAAATTACTCACCCGCACCTCGCCCAGGCCCAGATCGGCGAGGGTCTTGGGCAAACCGGTCGCCGTGTAGAACTGGATGAGCTGCTGGCGGGAAGTGTAAGCCAGAGAAGATTGCTGGGCAATTTCTTCCAGGCGCAACTGCACGAGAATACCGTAAGCGACCTTTTCCCCATGCAGCACACCATGGCTTTCGGGGAGGTGAGTGAGGCCATTGTGCACGGCATGGGCCGCCACAGTGCGACACTGAGCGCCGCCCAAACCGCCCATCACCCCAGCCAGCAACACACAGGCATCCACCACCTCACGCCAGGCGGCACCGCCCGGTTCGGCCAAAGCGGCGGGGGTCTGTTGCAATAGCAAATCGCGCAGCACGCGCGCCTGCTGCACGGCAGCGATAACCAGCGTGTGGGGCGAATCGCCGCTGCTTACAGAGCCTTCGTACCACTTGGCGAGGGCGTCACCAATGCCCGCAACGAGGGTCCGCTGGGGAGCCGTCGCGACCAGGTCATAGTCCACAATCAGCAGATCGGGACAGCGGGACAGCGGCACATCGTAAAGGAACGCGCCCTCGTCGGAATACACGTTGGACAGGGCCGTCCAGGCGGCGCAGGTGGCCGCTGACGTGGGAATGGTGATCACGGGGAGCTGGGCCTGATGGGCCACCAGTTTGGCGGTATCCAACGCTTTGCCGCCACCGACCCCAATGATCACGTCGGCCTGATGGGCGGCGATCGCCCCTTGGAGTCGCGCCAGGGTGGCTTCGCTACAGTCCGCCCCGTAGGACCCGGTCGCGACGGTCAGATCCGCCAGGGCCGGAGCCAGGAACGGATCGGCCTGGGCCAAGGAGCGATCGCCCCCAATCACGAGCGGGCGACGACCGAGAGCCGCGATCGCCGCTCCCATCGTGGACAAAATTCCGGCTCCGCGATGCACTTGTGCGGGAGCCACCATCAAAGGCACACAGGTCGTTGAGGTCATGGCGTTCAATTATTAAGCGTTGTTGTCATCAAGGGTAGGAGCCGTCGCCGCTGAGAGCGTCTCAAAAGCGTCGTCAAAGATTTGCACTGATAGGGAGGTGTCAGTGGCGGTTTTCACCGGCTGCACCTGGCCCAAATAAACCAGCTTCGATACGCCCTCTGGTTCGTGGATAATCGCACGGGCGCGAATGGTGGGCGGGAGGCCGACGCTGCCTAAGCGGCTGGGCTTCAGCAAATTGCTGGCGGCCTGTTGGAGCGTGGCTTCTAGTTCGGTGGGGGTGATGGTGTCGGATACTTTGATCACGATTTGGGCCGCCCCGGAGTCGTAAACCGTGTTGTAAGGCATGGCCCCAGGCACCACCGTTTGGGTAAACGGCTCAAAACTCAACCCCAGCAGCCCCCCGGTCAAGACGCCCATAAAGCTGGTAATACCTACCAATCTAAAGCGAAAGCCCCAGCCCAGGACAAACGCCAGCAGGGTAATGCCCGCCATGGTGAGGGTGGCTATCCCAAAATATTTTGTCGCTTCTAAAAAATCTGCGGGGGTTGGCATAGGATGTTTGAGGATGTGGACAACCGTGAACAGTTAAGGGGTAAATGACCGGACTCAAAGACTCCGCCATTCCAACTGGATCTGGATTTAGATCCTATCAGTTTCGTTTCAGCTTTCTCAGAAAGCCCTCAAGACTTTTAAGATGGAGTCGGTCTATGGGTATCCTGCTGAACGGTGCTCGCTCAATTGGGTCGGGTCGGCGATCGCGCTTATCATCTGCCCAGCTAACCGCTAGGGCCGCAATTCTGTGCTCAGACACTATAATTTTCGACAGTTCAAGGAGAGATTCATGCTGACAGTGCGCCGCCGTTTGGGAGTGGTTTCAGCCAGTGCCGCGATCGCTTTGCTGGCAGTCGGCTGTGGCGAGTCCAAAGTTTCCCAGTGCAATCGCCTCGCCGAAATCGTCAATAAAGCTCAGGGCTTTATGCCGGCCTTTGAAAGCAATATTCAACAATTTAGTGCCAACGCCGCTCAGGTCAAGAGCCTGGACGACATCAAATCCGCCGCTGATCAGTACGTGCAAGCGGTGAATGGGGTGGTCACGGATCTCGATGCCCTGGCGATCGAGCTGCAAGACACTCAACTCAACGATGAGCAACTGATTAGCTATCGCGATCGCTACATTGAAATGGTCGAAGGCTTTAGCGTCGCCCTCAACCAGGCCAGCAACGCCATGGGCATTGTGCAACAGGTCGAAACGGAAGCCGACCTCCCTGCCAAAATTGAAGAATCCCAGCAACAGACTGTCCAAGCAGTCCAACAGATTCAAGAGCTATCAGTAGAAGAATCGACCATTATCAATGAGGTGAACACCTACTGCGGGGCTGAGGGCGCTGAACCCACCCCGGTGGTGCCGGATGGGGAAACGGCCCCCGAAGGCGAACTAGCTCCCGAAGGCGAAGCGGCCCCCGAAGGCGAAGCGGCTCCCGAAGGTGGGGAATAATCCCTCTGCTGGCTAGGGTCCATCTTGTGGTTTAGGGGCGGGCAGCGCCTTAAGTTCTATTCAGCATTCAGGGGGCATGGTGACGATGCTTGTGAACTTGGCCTACCTGCTCAGTCAGCCCACCGGCACCACCAACTATGCCCTGAACCTGCTGCCCTATCTAGCGCAGCTCGAACCGCAGTATCTCGCGACCCCCGCTAGCGGTCTGCAAGACTATTGGCCGGTGCCTGAGCACATGACCGCTGAAGCGGGGCTGCGGGGGCACCTGCGCCGCCTGCTGTGGACTCAGTTTCGGCTACCGCGAGTGTGTCGGCAGTTAGTCGCGCGATCGCCCGCCAGTGACCTCCTCTTTGCCCCCATTACCGAGGCCCCCCTGTTTACCGACTGTCGGTTTGTCGTCATGGTGCATGACCTGATTCCGCTGCGGTTTCCGATGTCTCGGGCACAGACCTGGCTGCACCGGCATTATGTGCCGCGAGTACTTGCCGCCGCTGACCACATTCTCTGCAACTCCGTCGCCACCGCCGCCGACCTGACTCAGTTCTACGGCTTGAGCGCCCAAAAAATCACGCCGATTCCCTTAGCCCACGAGGCTGATCACTTTCGGCCCTTGCACCTGCCACGGCAAAATTATTTTTTGCTGCTGGGACGGCAGGCCCCCTACAAAAATGGGGCGATCGCCCTCCAGGCTTTTGCCCAACTCCCCCATCGCCAGGACTACGAACTGTGGATCGCGGGTCCTGACGATCCGCGCTATACGCCTGCCCTGCAAGCTCAAGCGGCGACCCTGGGTATCACGCCCCAGGTCAAGTTTCTCCACTATGTCGCCTATGACCAACTGCCCACCTTGCTAAATCGGGCGTTGGCGCTGATCTTTCCCAGTCTGTGGGAAGGCTTTGGGCTGCCGGTGTTAGAGGCGATGGCCTGTGGCACCCCGGTGATTGCCTCCGATCGCGCCTCCCTGCCGGAAGTGGCGGGGGAGGCGGCTTTGCTGGTGGACCCGACGGATGCGAGGGCGATCGCCCACCAAATGTATCGCCTCACCCGTGAACCTGATCTCGTGACCCAGTTGAGCAGCGCTGGCTATCAGCGATCGACGCAATTTAGCTGGCAGCGCACCGGGCAGGCCACCGTCGACGTGCTCAAGCGCTTTTTGTGAGGGCGGCTAGCGGCGGCTATGACAACCAGGCTTGACACAACTCGCGGAAATGGTCACCGCGCACTTCAAAGTTAGGATACTGGTCAAAACTGGCACAGGCAGGGGAGAGCAAAACCGTTTTGGCCGCAAGTTGGGGAGCCACTTCGAGACTGCGCTGTACAGCTCGTTCCATCGTGCCGACGATTTCGTAAGCGGCAAACTCATGGTCTGCCAACCGTTGGGCAAATCCCTCGGCAGCACTGCCAATCAGTAACACGCTGGCAGCCTTAGCCTGAATCATTTGAAGCCAAGCGGTATCATCGCCCTCTTTGGCTTCGCCGCCCGCGATCAAGACGGTCGGGGCCGCCACGGCCCGCAAGCCGACCGCCGCCGCATCGTAGTTGGTCGCTTTGCTGTCGTTGATGAAGTCAATGCCCTGCCAGGTGGCGACCCGCTCCAGCCGATGGGCGACACCGGGAAACGATTTGACCCCGTGGGCGATCGCGGCTGGTTCCAGTCCCGCCAAGTGGGCCGCCGCCACCGCCAGCAGCAGATTTTGCTGATTGTGCCGCCCCACCATTTGCAGCGCATCGGCAGTGACGATGGGGGTGTCATTGACCTTGACCCACCCCGCTTCGATGTAAGCGAGGGGTTGTCGGGGGGCGATCGCAGACCGGCCCTGGGTGCTAGTCCAGTAGGCCTGGGGGAACACCCCCGTAGCGTGCGCCCGCAGGTAGGGATCGTCGCCATTCAGCACGATCTGCTCCGACTGATGCAGCAGCTTCGCCTTAATTTGAAAATAATTTTCCAGGGTTTTGTGACGCGCCAGGTGATCAGGCGTAAAGGTCGTCCACAAGCCGATTTTGGGAGCCAGCGTCGAGGCCGACTCGATCTGGTAGCTGCTGAGTTCCGCAATGATCCAGTCGGGGGGCGTCGGCTCCAGCGCGATTTCGCCGATCGCGTTGCCGATGTTGCCGCAGGCAGGGGCATGCCGGCCCGCCGCTTGAAAGATCGCTGCCGTCAGCGCCGTGACCGTCGTTTTGCCATTAGTCCCCGTAATGCCGACCCAAGGGCGATCGCTCAGGTTGCGCCAGGCCAGTTCTGCTTCGCCGATGACCACTTTGCCGAGGGCACGGGCTTCGTCCAAAACTGACAGATCCCACGGCACCCCCGGACTCACCACCACCAGGTTGGCCTCATCTTGCGCCGCAAAGCTGTGCCCCAGTTGGACGGTGATGCCAGCGGCCATCAGCGCCGGGAGCTGGTCAGCGAACAAGGGGGCCTCAGAGCGATCGCTCAGCACCACCTGCCAACCCTGCTGTGCCAGCAATCGCGCCGAAGCGATGCCGGATTTTCCCAACCCAATGACGTGAGCCTGTTTTTCCATAACGCGGTAGCTTTGCAACCTATGTTCAGAAGGCAGAATTGCTCTCCTGCTGCCAACACTCAACATACAAGACAGCAGGCAAAAGCAGGAAACACTCCACCCATCTCATACCCTCACACCCAGTCACCCTCACCTACTTAACCACCACTAACACCCCCATCAATCCCCCGGCAATCGGATAGTGAATAGCGCGATCGAACCCCGCCGTCACAGCCAACTCGACCTGCTCCGGCCCCAGGGGAAAGCGCTCAACACTGGGGCTGATGTAGGCATATTCGTCGGTCAGGCCGCAGCGCTCGGCAGTCGGTACGACCACTGTATCCAGATACCACTGCTGAAAATGTTTCATCCAAGGGGATGGCGGCTGGTGAAAGTCGAGAATGGCGGCACGGGCTCCGGGCTTGAGCACCCGCTGTAGCTCAGCTAACCCCTGCGGCAGATTGGTCAAGTTGCGCAACCCGTAGGCCATGGTGGCAGCGTCAAACTGTCCTTCCCCAAAGGGGAGGGCCAGGGCGTCGCCTTCAATCCAGTGAGTAGAAGACAGGCGATTTTGTTGCTGGGCTTTTTGGTGGGCGATCGCCAACTGAGCAGGGGAAAAATCGAGGCCATACACTTCACCCGTCGGCCCCACCCGCCGCGCTAACAAGAGCGCCAGATCACCGCTACCACAACAGACATCCAAACAGGTTTGCCCAGGGGTCGCGCCACACCAGTCCACGGCCATTTGTTTCCAAACGCGATGCAGACCCCAACTCAATTGCTGGTTAAAGTCGTCGTAAACCGGCGCGATGCGGTCAAACAAGTGTCGGATGGCTTGGGCGGAGGGGGCAGTTTGGGTCACAGATACCAGAAAATAGCGAGGCGCGATCGCCCTCTAAGAAATAAGTCTCTACTGACCATATCGCGATCGCGATCCCGATGGCTGCTGCCAGAGCCACTCGCTATCGTAATTTGTTCTCAACTGGCACCCAAGGCACGTCAAGCACTGTGCGCTAGAGGCTAGCCTGCACTCGTCACCTTTGCACCACCCTGATGATGGGTGGCAACAGCTTGTGTGGATGAATCTTACAAACAAGCCAACGTCAGCGCGACCTGCCGAGCCGCCATGTCGATAAAGTCGCGCATGGTGTCGGTAAATTCGTAGGAACGCCGCCATTGCAGGGAGATGACCGCCACTACAGCCCCCCGAAAGAGCACAGGAATGGCACCGTGGGCTCCTACTTCTGCCGTTTCGTAGAGGGCCTTGGTGTCGGCATCCGATACTCGGGCGACGTCAGCGTTGTATTTGAGTCCTTGGGCCGTAATGGCATCGGCAACCAACGGATCTTGCTTGAGCAAGGTGGGGGTGATCGCTCCGGCGGTGCCCATATCGTTGCCCAACCCCCCATCCTCAGCCAGGTGCAAGGCGGTGCCGTCTGCGCCAGTCACTTTCTGCAAGGCTGCCGCGATCGCCGGTAAAGCCTTCACCGCATTTTCCTGTGATTGAGCGATATTGGCCATTTCCATCACGAGCCAGTGCTGATTTTGCAGCAGGTTAATGGCTTCACCCCGTTGCTTGAGCAAATCGTAAGTGCGGGCTGCCTGGTCGACTACCAGCTTGAGTTCATCGGGGTTCCAGGGCTTAGTGATATAGCGATAGACCTGCCCAGCGTTGATGGCATCCACCAGATCTTCAACATCGGTAAAGCCGGTCAAAATAATTCGCACGGTATCGGGAAAATCTGGCACGGTTTTGCTGAGAAATTCAGTCCCTTTCATCTCAGGCATCCGCTGGTCAGAAATGATCACGGCCACTTCGCCTTGCGACGAGAGAATTTCCAACGCCTGGTGCCCACTTTCGGCGCGCAACACGTTGAAATCTCGGCGGAAGGTCCGATAAAGCAGATCGAGATTGTCGGGCTCATCATCGACAACCAACATTTTTGCTTTGTTTGCTTTTCGGGAATGAGCAGCAGTCATTCTGAGACTCCTCAAGTAGTTATATTGCGATGCTCGATAGCCAGCGATGACCAGCTGGGCCTATCTTTGAGTCTGGTTTCAGAGTACCCACAGGCTCGAAAAATACACTCGTCGCTCAATAATGTCGTTCGAGGTGAAGCCCTTTCATCCAGCTTCAGGTCTGTAAACGCTTCTATCCGATAGATCGCCCTGTTGTTGAAATCCTGAAGCCGGGAAAACCGGCCAGCGATCGCTAACCGGTGCCCAAATCCTTAATCTGGGAGCAAGATTACTCCGCAGAAGCCTCACCGCGCGAAAACCGATCAAAAAAGTGATGGGTGCGCTTGTGATAGCTTTCAGGAAACGGTAAACCCAGCGTCTCGTGGAAGTCTTGCTGGACTTTATGAGTCAATCGCCGAGAAACCTGCCGAACGATTTGGCTGAGCAGGTGATCCCCTGTTTTTTGAATGATGCGTTTGGGGAGTGCCTGAATAAAGCGGGGGAAGGCGACCCACACCTTCAAATCCAAACTCCAGTCAACCTGCGTCAAGACGAGATCAGAGGTGCTTGAGGACTCGTTTAACTCTAACGAAGCCTTGAAATCTACCTCGTATCCGGGCGAAACGTAACCGGGAATCGCGATGGTTTCAATCCGATAAACGCCGCGATCTTGCGGCAATAGGTGTAGGCCAATTTTCGGCTCAACGTCGTATCCGAGTGCGCCAAAATGACCCACGGTCAGGTCGTAGCCGTTGTTGCCGAGGGGGGTGGCAGTCATCGGGTGAGCACATCGCAAAAACCAGGCATTGTGATCATCCAGGTAACGGGCGACGGTTTCGCGATCAGCCGACATTTCCATGCTGCCGACATAATCCCCATGAAAGAGAAAGGGAGTGTTGCGAGAGGCCTCGGTCGCCCCGGTCTCTTGACCCCCATCGGCAGGGTCAACGAGGGAAGAAACGGACTCCAGCACCTGGTCTGACAGGTCACTAGCTCGACGATTGGTGAATGGTGTTTGCATGGACGCGCTTTGCTATCTGGTTCTTAAATGCAAATGCCCAACGGCAAAATCAACAGCTAGTCAGGTCTCTAATCAGTTTAAGGGCTATTTTAACTGACGGACTGTCGGATTTTTTCCTTCATCGAAATTTGAAGGGTTTCTCAAGTTGTTTGCAGCGTAACCTGATCAGCTCTATGCCATCAGTGGCAAATACACTGAGGTTGCCGGGGGGTTCTGAAAGAGAGTCATCCTTTTCTCCGAAACCTTACTGGAGTAGGGTTAGCTTAGTAACAGAATGAAATTTGCGTTTGAAGCCATCACTACGGTTTAGGACGAAAATTATCGCAGCTTTTCTATCTTTCCGATAGAAAAATGTCAATGGATGTTGTGTACTGTTCAAAGGGGAAAGGCGCATGAAAGCGTTGGTAGCGGGAGCCACAGGCGAAACGGGACGCCGTATTGTGCGAGTACTGGTGGCGAAGGGCATTCCGGTTAAAGTGCTGGTGCGCGATCGCCAGACTGCTCAAGCAATGTTGCCCAACACTGTGGAGTTGGTCGAGGGCGATGTGTTGAAGCGGGACACCATTGAGGCGGCGATCGGCGATTGCACCGTGTTGCTGTGTGCTACGGGGGCGCGACCAGGCTTTGATCCCACGGGGCCTTATCAGGTGGATTACGAAGGTACCAAAAATCTCGTTGATGTCGCAAAAGCCCACAGCATTGAACAGTTTGTGCTGGTGTCTTCGCTCTGTGTTTCACGCTTTTTTCATCCGCTCAATTTGTTTTGGCTGGTGCTGTATTGGAAAAAGCAAGCCGAAAATTACCTGATGCCAAGTGGTGTGCCTTACACCATTGTTCGTCCGGGGGGCTTGAAAAGTGACGACACCGACGATCGCGCGCTGGTGATGGCCCCTGCAGACACGTTGTTTGAGGGCAATGTGCCCCGTCTCAAGGTGGCGGAAACCTGCGTAGCGGCGCTGACCAATCCGGCAGCTAAAAATAAGATTGTCGAAATTATTGCCCAGGAAAACGCCACTGAAAAACCTTTTCCGGAGTTGTTTGCGGGCGTTTCTTAGGGCTTCCTCACCTCGGAGGTTGACCTGGGGCAGGCCGCCAAAACTGGCGGAAGTCTTCGTCGCGATCGCTCAGTCGCGCAGATTCGGCTCCCAAGGCGATGAACTTATCCACCAGGCGGGCGCAGGCGGGGCGTTCAGTGGCGTAGTGTCCAGCATCAATGAGGACTAAACCGCGATCGCGGGCTTCTTGGAACTGATGAAATTTGCAGTCGGAGGTGAGGTAAGCGTCGGCTTTGGACTGCACCACGTCGCCCATAAAGCTGGCTCCTGAGCCGCCCAAGACGGCTAGGCGGCGGATGGGTTGCTGCAAATCTGCCTCTGGGGAATAAATGAGCGCCGGGGGCGTCAACTGCGTCTGAATGTTGTCGAGAACTTGCTGGAGTGAGGATTGGCCGGGCATCTCCCCAACGCGACCGTAGCCGATGCCGGGCTGAGTTGGGGTCACTGGTGTGGCATTCTCCAAATGCAGGAGTTGGGCCAGCACATCGGCGGTGCCGTCGGGCACCTGATCAAAATTGGTGTGGGCGCTGTAGACGCCGATGCCGTGGGTAAAGCTCAGGCGCACCATTTCCCCAATGGGGTGGCCCGTTTGCACCGACTTTAGGGGACTAAAGATCAGCGGATGGTGGGCAAAAATCAGGTTGATGGGAGTGCCGGAGGTCCGCAGGGCGATCGCCTCTGCCATGACCTCTAGCGTCGGGGTGAGGCATACCAGCACATGGGCGGGAGTTTCTAAAACACCGGGCTCGATTTGCCAACCGCAGTTATCCCAGCTTTCTTGCCAGTGGGGCGGAGCCCAGATTTCAAATTGCTTAATCAGTTTGGCGATCGTCATGGTCAGGGGGCGGGTGGGGCAACTGGGGTGATCTTAGCGGAAGGAAGGGTGTGGGGCGGTGGGTACTGGGTACTGGGTACTGGATAGGGAATTCGCTCAGCGCGATCGCTCGAAGCCGAATTGCACTAACTGGTCCACCAGGGTCTCAAAGTTGATGCCGCTGGCTTGCCAGAGCATGGGGTACATGCTGGTTTGGGTAAAGCCGGGGAGGGTGTTGATCTCGTTGATGAAGATGTCGCCGGTGGCTTCTACATAGAAAAAATCGACCCGTGACAGTCCGGCGGCGTCAACGGCTTGAAAAGCTTGGACGGCCATCTCTTGAATTTGTTGGGCCACGGCTGTGGGTAACTGGGCGGGGATGGTCAGGTCGGCTTGCCCGGCGGTGTATTTGGTTTCGTAGTCGTAGAAGTCGCTGTCGAAGGTGATTTCACCAATGACGGAGGCTTTGGGCACGTCGTTGCCCAGCACGGCGCATTCGACTTCGCGGGCGTCGACTCCGGCTTCGACGATGAGGCGGCGATCATAGCTGGCGGCGCTGTCGAGGGCGGCTTCGAGTTCCTGGCGCGATCGCACTTTGGCGATGCCGACGGACGAGCCGAGGTTGGCGGGTTTGACAAAGGTGGGATAGCCGAGTTCTGCCTCAATGCGATCGCACAACTTAGGAAAGATGCAGGGATTGGACCAGACTTCGGCCCGCGAGACGGCGACATATTTCACCTGGGGCAGACCCGCCTGAGCAAAGGCGGTTTTCATCGCGATTTTGTCCATGCCGACGGCTGAGCCGAGCACGCCGGACCCGACGAACGGCATTTGCAGCAGGGATAACAGGCCCTGAATGGTGCCGTCTTCGCCGTTGGGGCCGTGGAGCACCGGAAACCAGATGTCGATGTCAGCGATGGCTTGGGGATCAGGTAGGCGATCGCGGGGCGGCATGTCGCTGGCCTCGGTGGCTGCCGGTTCCCCGGATTGCAAAATTTGCGCCGCAGTGTCACCGAACTGCCAGACTCCGGCCTTGGTGATGTAGGTGGGGACGACCGTGTATTTATCCTGATTGGCACCTCGGGATAGGGCACCCGCGATCGCCTGAGCCGAGCGAATTGACACTTCATGTTCCCCAGAGCAACCGCCAAACAAAAGACCCACTCGTGTTTTTGACATGCTTGCGCTCCCGGTTTAAGTAGTTGGTGGCTCAGGGCGATCGGCGCAGGGGCAGGAGGTGGCCTGTCATTCCCGGTCGCGGCTGGCTGAGCCGTTACAGCATTTAAGTATTCCTACCACTTCAGAACCGCAAAAAAAACCCTGGGTTTCCTAACCGGAACCCAGGGCACGACAATCAGGGTGCATCTACCAATCCAGTTTTCTGAAACCCAGCGCTTGATCCGGAAGATCCTGGGGCGAACGACAATGTTAATGCTTTGTTAATGCTTTGCCGGGATGCAGTTGGTTGGGCGGCAAAAATGAGACCTTGGGTTAGGGCAAAATTATCCCCCTGGCAGATTCTGCTGTATCAAAACAAACTGTTAGATAGGGATGGTTTGGGCACAATACGCCAAATTGTTAAGGAGTCGTAATGACTGAATCTGTCAATTTTGAAAAACTCGCCGGCGTACTGAACCGCGCCAGTGCTCAGGGCAAGCAACGGTTTTGCCAGATGCTTTGGGGTAATCAGTCAGAGTCGATCCAGTCTCAGTTGATGCCTTATTTGACCGAGCAGGCTCAAGATGCCATCAGTGAAGATTAGGGGCTCTGGCTTAAGTTTTGGCGACCGCCGGTAGTCGCGTCGCTTAAGGGCTCTTAGGAGATTGCTTGACTCTGCCTTAGTCCAACCTGGGGCAATTTTGGGGTTGGCAATGACTGCATTCAACCAGTTGATGGACACCATGGGGGGCTGTTTTTTTCGGGTGCGATCGCAGTTTCCTCCAAAGAATGGGATTTTTAGGCGGGTTCAGGGATGCAAGACTCTCAGACCTGCTCTGGCATGATGTTTTGAGGATTTCGTGGTTTCAATAAGATTTGAAACATAAAAACAGCTTTTCTAGGTTAATGGTGCCATCTTGGAGGTCACAACTTAAGGCAACTGGGGCCGTTATAGCAGTGACAACTTCTGTGGAATACAGTTTAAGTTCAACTCTAAATTCGTGTTCTAGATAAAAAACGAGTTTCTAGTATCAATGCTGATTTTTTTCATACATGGCGTTGCTACACGAGATGTTAAATATTCTCAGCCGCTCATCCGAGGGATTAAAGAAGAAATATCAAAGAGGAAAGACAAACTCCCTTATTTCTACACAAGTTTTTGGGGGCATATCCTCAATGATTTTAATCAAATCTGGAATAATATAGATGATGATCTGAATACCTTTAAGGATAAAAATCCGTCTGTCTTCGCTGACGAAGTATTTCGGTATAGGCAAATTAGGGAAGGTCTGATCTCTGAGTTTGTGGGCGATATGCTCACATATATGAACAAAACTCAAGGCTATGAAGTCAGAAAACTAATATCGCAGCAGCTACAGAATTTCCTAGAGAAGTATCCTAAAGAGCAAGAACTTCACATTATTGCCCATTCTTTAGGGACTGTAATCTTATGGGATATTCTTTTCTCCGAAAACTTTGAAGATGGTGATCCAGCTTTTCTAATTAGAGACATAATCTCTCATTCTCCCACTTCTAGGCAATCTAGAAAGATTGACTTGAAAAGCATTACAACAATGGGATCTCCAATCCCCTTTTTTAACGCAACACTTAATGTAAAGCCTGAAGCGATCAAGAAGAGAATCTCAGAATATACTAGAGAAAAGCCCGTAAAATGGCTTAACACGGTTCACTCTTCTGACGTGATCGCTTATCCTTTCAAGGCAACTTTAAAAGTTGATGAATTAGGCGAAAAGCTGGACTTTCGCGATTTCTTTATTAATGAGGATACGAATTTATTTGAAGCAGCGGCTCGGAAAATAAATCAGCAAGAAATTGCCCTTGCAACCGCAATGGCAAATGCCCATACGAGTTACTGGACATCGCCAAAAGTAGCACAATTGATCTCCAACTTGTTGTTCGATGAAAACTCAATGCTCGAAAGAGTGCTAGCCTTACTTGAAACAATTCCTGGAATGTCCAAGATGCAGTTCAAGTTACACAACAACTCCGACATTATTGAAACGATAAACTTTAGAGATGATAGTGGCAAGATAAGCTACTTCAAGAATTTCGCTAATATCTATCATTTATATGTTTATGATGCCCACTCAAAATGTATGTTATCAGCATATATAAATTGGTTTAGAGCAGATCTCCTTCTAGATGAAATTGAACACATTAAATTCGAATATGGAAAAGTAAATACGATAGGGTAGTTGTTAAAGAATATGTAAGTAGGTACGGATAATTAATTCGAGGTAGAGATAACGACAGATCAAGGGTTTCAGTCATTTCTACCTCGGTTTATTTACCCCAAGCTACTTAACATTAATCTTTTGCTAGCCAAAAAAGCATATTTATGAAAATTTAATTTTTGAGAGATTATAGAATTTCCCTGATATGGAAATGTTTAACCTGAATAGATAAAAGATTAGTAAAATATAGGATAGGCACAATTGATGGATGAGTTTAGATCGATCCTTAGAGGTGCCAACCATGAGCAAAGACATGCATTATCAGAATTGATTGGTTCTACTTTTGGTGGCGGTCTAGGTTCATTGAGTGATCACATTGTTTACCTGCGACACGGAGCAGTCGGACAGCTATTTCATAAAAACTATCCGTGGGAACAAATAGTTACTGACGTTGCCGATCACATCGGCGTTGATTGGCACGCCACTGATACTGATGGTAGAACTTGGTGCTTCTTAAGCACTGAAGATCTTGAAAATGCAGTCTGCGCCAAAGTTTTTAGTGATATCTTTTCCAAACTTCCTCCTGAGGAACAGAGTTATTTACTAGATGGCCTCGATCGCGATAGAGATCATCTAGATCTAAAAGCCGTTCTAGCCACGGGCGGCACTATGGCGCTTGCTCGTGCAGGTGGGTTTGGCACTTATTTGCTGGCTAGCACGACTCTAGGAATGCTTACGAATGCTTTGGGTTTCACTCTGCCCTTTGCCGTGTACATGGGCATGAGTAGTACGATTTCAATATTGCTTGGGCCTATTGGTTGGACTGCTCTGGGCATCGGAGCGTTTTGGGCTTTCAATCAACCGAATTGGCAACGTCTACTCCTTGCGGTCGTTTTTGTATCAATGCTGAGACAGCAGCAAAAACAATAAAGTTGTTGTGAATTAAACTTAAAAATTCTCGAAAGGGCTTTCGTCTTTTTGAATGAAAATCCTCGAAAGCCCTTCCCAGAATAGGTTCCGACGATTTTGAACAGTATTTCACAACAGGTAATCTCAAACATCCTTATGATGGCTCATTCGGGTTTGCAAAATAGCAGATTCAATTCCAAAGAATAATTCTGAGCCTGAATCTGCTGCTTTAATGCTTTGCCCTAGTCGATTTCCACTGCGGATTTGAGCTCGTCTCATTCCCGGGTTCAACTTGGTCATCACCATCTGCGGCTCGCTAGTCGACGATCGCCCCACTAACCAGCGTCTGCAAACTCCTAAAATGTTGGTCATGCTGTCTGGAAACCCCGTGGAGAAAATATGGTCGATTGGTATCAACAAGGGCTCAGGCCACTTTTGTTTCATGGGATCAAAATTGATCCCGAATGGCTACATCAGCGCACCCTGGAGTTGCTCAAAACCCTAGCTGATCCAGGGGCAACGAATCATCCGATGCAGGCCAGGATGTATCGTCCTTTGCAGCAATGGCTCCGCGATCGCTGTCAATACACTGATGCCCGGCTCTCTCAATCCGTTTGGGGGCTCACCTTTCCCAATCCGATGGGGTTGGCTGCCGGTTTTGATAAAGACGGCATGGCTGCTCAGGCATGGAGTCTCATGGGCTTTGGCTATGCCGAACTCGGCACGGTAACTTACCACGCGCAACCAGGCAATCCCAAACCGCGACTATTTCGCTTGCCCCGCGATCGCGCCGCCATCAATCGCATGGGGTTTAACAACCAGGGAGCAGCACAACTCGCCGAACGGCTACAGGACTATTGGCATATCCAGGCATCGACCATTCCCGTTGGCATCAATCTAGGCAAGTCTAAAATCACGCCCCTAGACGAAGCCGTTGACGATTATGTGCAGAGTTTTCGGCTCCTGAAAACGCTGGGGGATTATTTTGTGGTGAATGTGTCTTCTCCCAATACGCCGGGGCTGCGATCGCTGCAGGCCAGCGCTAGCCTCGGCCCGATTTTGGCGGCGCTGCAAGCCGAAAACCAGGATCGCAAACCGTTACTGGTCAAAATTGCCCCTGACCTGGAATGGGAGGCGATCGCCGAAGTGTTGTCATTGGCTGACGACCATCATTTGTCGGGAATTATCGCCACCAATACCACCATTCAGCGATCGGGGCTCAAGACCGAGCGCATTTTGCAAACGGGTAACCGCGTCACGGAGGAACCTGGGGGGTTGAGTGGTGCACCGCTCCGGCAACGCGCCACCGATGTCATTTGCTTTTTGCATCAAAAAAGCGCGGGTCAAATGCCCATCATTGGGGTGGGGGGCATCTTTACAGCGCGAGATGCCTGGGAAAAAATCAACGCTGGGGCGACGCTGCTACAGGTTTATACAGGCTGGATTTATGGTGGCCCCGAGATGGTACGCCAAGTGCTCTCAGGCTTGGTCAAACAACTAGACCACCATCAGTTGGGCACTATCCATGAAGCGATCGGGCAAAACTTACCCTTCATCAACGAGTCCGCTCCTTAATTGGTGTAAACGGTTTCGTCTTCAGCTCGCCAAGCCGGATCCACAATACAGAGAAACACGAGGGGCTCCTGGCCGGTGTTGTGGATGTGCTGTCGAGCATTGGGAGGAATATAAATGGCGTCTCCTGGCCCCACCGCTTGCACCTCGTCGTTGATGTGCATCTCGCCCTGACCACTGAGAATGTAGTAAACCTCTGAGGTGGTGAGGGCGTGGTCAATTGACGTTTGCCCGGCGGGTACGATCGCATGGGCTAGACTGTAGCGCAAATTTAAGGGCTGCTTGTCAGGATGCAGCAGCTCTCGAAGCTGGGTGTGGTCGCCAGCGATAAACATTTCACAATCGTTCAGGTTTTTGACCAGCATGGGCGATCGGAGTCGGAGTTCGGCACCTACAGAAATTCATCCTACTGCTGAAATCGACCGGTTAGGAAAGATTGTTCGTCAGCAACCCAGCAACCCGTCCTAAGATTTTGGCAATGGCCACTGCAGCTTCGCCGACTCAAAATCACGGCAACCAATGGCCGCCTCTGACAACGCCTCTTTCGGGTGCAGGGGGCATTTCAGTAAATAATTACCCGAAAAATATTGACACTCCGAGCACGGAATCTGATGCATCTGCCGGGCTCGTTGAACACTGTCGCGCATGGCCGACCAGACGCTTGAAGCAGCAAACAAAATGCTTGCCCAGGCCACGACAAAACAAATGGGCACCAAGAGCGGTTGGAGCAACTGCAACAGGTAATGGGCCAAGACAAAAATAGCGTTAAGCAGACTAGTCATGGCTGACGACTCTCCATGGGCCAACGTCTTCAACTTAACTCACCCCCCTATCCTCCATGAGGTTGAAATTATGCGGGGCGGACACTCATTGCGGATAAAAAATTGGCTGCCTGGTAAGCACAAGCAGCCAATCAAACAGTATGACGAATGCAACTAGTACTCTGCGGCATAAGTTTTATCGCCACCCAATCCTTATCCCTCAGCCCCTCTCCCAAAGGAATTCAGGTGAGGGCTAACGAATGGGTGATTTACGCCGAGGGGTACTAGTAAGCCAGACCCATGCTTCGAGAAGTTTCAGCACCCAGGTAAACTCGGATGCTCAAAAAGTCAGTTGGGCATGCAGTTTCGCATCGCTTACAACCAACACAATCCTCAGTACGAGGAGAAGCTGCAATCTGGCCAGCTTTGCAGCCATCCCAGGGCACCATTTCCAAAACGTCGGTAGGGCAGGCACGCACGCACTGCGTACAGCCAATACAAGTATCGTAAATTTTGACAGAATGAGACATTGAAATGAAGGCTCCAATGTTAACGGGACATTAAAGTTCGTTACAAAGCTCATCAATGGGATGATTCTCTGAAACGAACAAACAGCAAGGGTTCTCCAATCTTGATAGATAGTCTAAGGGCTCTGTTTTCCTAGACTTCGCCTCATCCCATAAAACTTTATGGAACGTAATATTGTGACCAGGGGGCCATAGGGACTCTTGGGTAACGATTGGTTTGCGGCAATGGCGCAGAGCCTGCCCCCTGGCCGGACAGTCCTGGTGACACTGTCCTGGCGAGTTGAGGGTACGGGCACCCTTGCCCTCCCACCCCTGTAAGTCGAGCTAGAGACATGGTCGGGTGAGTGATCGAACCACCTTTGTCAATGTCAGTTCGACGGGCTGATTTCGCCCTCTCTCCAAACCTCTCTCCCAAGGGAAGAAAGGCTGCAAACCCCGATTTTTCCGTTAGCAAAGATGAGGAACTCAACCCAGAATCCCCGGCGGGGGCGGGGGGCATCGAACCACCTTTGTCAGCATCTATTTGTCAGAATTGGATGGATGCAGTGCCGCCAGACACAACGAAACCGAAATGGATTGGCGATCGCATTGACCTGTCCCAAATCCGACTTGGCTGTCGTCAGTAACTCTCTGAGTCAAAGCTAGAGACCGCAACCTTGCCATTTTGGGAACAGCCATGAACTGCCGCCGCGTGCCTCACCGTAGAAGCCCCGTGGGTCTATAAGCCAAAATCCCCGTGGGTCCACGGGCAAAGAGACAAATGGATGGACAGTTAAACAAACTGCTGCCGCCAAGGTCACAGACCGCTTGGCTGAGCTTTACGCTAAACAAACCCTATTGCTACAACCCTATACCAGTTTCATGGTGGGGACCCGAGCCTCGAATCCAAAAATCTACGCCGAGACGCGGTACGCTTTCCGATAATATTTAGGGATGCTTAAAACCAAAACCCCTGGCTTGATTTTGTGTCGCACTCGTGGTTTAGGTTTTAGAGGTGTTTATTTGTGATTTCTGGGAAGGGATTAAAAAATGAGTCAGGAAGCGGTTTTTGAGAAAGTTCAGAAGATTGTGGCTGAACAACTGGGGGTCGACGAAGCTGAGGTCAAGCCGGAAGCAAGCTTTGCTAATGACTTGGGCGCAGATTCCCTGGATACCGTGGAGCTAGTAATGGCCCTTGAGGAAGAGTTCGATATTGAGATTCCCGACGAAGCTGCAGAGGGTATCGGCACCGTGCAAGCAGCCGTCGACTTTATCAATGAAAAGAAAGCAGCCTAGCGATCGCGGTTGCTAATCATGTTGTAACGCAGATACTCCGCCCTAGCTGAAAGGTGTATCTGCTTTGTAGGTGAGCCATGACAGAGTTGGAAAAAAAGCGAGTTGTCATTACGGGGTTGGGGGCGACTACGCCCATCGGCAATGATCTAGAGAGCTACTGGCAGGCGCTCCTCGCCGGCCAATCAGGAGTGGGGCCGATCACCCATTTTGATGCGTCTCAGCATACAACCCGGATTGCAGCTGAGGTCAAAGGATTCGATCCCCATCAGTTTATGGATCGCAAAGATGCCAAACGGATGGATCGCTTTTCTCAATTTGCGGTGGCCACCAGTCAGCAAGCACTCGCCGATGCTCAGCTTGAAATCAATGATCTCAATGCTGAGCAAATTGGCGTCATGATTGGCACGGGCATTGGCGGGCTCAAGGTCATGGAAGACCAACAGGAGGTTTATCTGACCCGTGGACCCAGTCGCTGTAGCCCATTCATGGTACCCATGATGATCGCGAATATGGCGGCTGGGCTGACGGCAATTCATACGGGTGCCAAAGGGCCGAATTCTTGTCCGGTGACGGCTTGTGCTGCGGGGTCCAACGCGATCGGCGACGCCTTTCGCCTGGTGCAACAAGGCTACGCGCAGGCAATGATTTGCGGCGGCACGGAGGCCGCGATCACGCCCTTGGGCGTCGCGGGGTTTGCCTCAGCGCGCGCCCTATCAGTCCGGAATGATGATCCGCAGACCGCTAGTCGCCCCTTCGATCGCGATCGCGATGGCTTTGTGATCGGCGAAGGCTGCGGCATTCTCATCTTGGAAGCTTTAGATCACGCCTTGAGCCGGGGAGCAAAAATTTACGCTGAGATTACCGGCTACGGTATGACCTGTGACGCTTACCACATGACGGCTCCCGTGCCGGGGGGCGCAGGGGCCGCTCGCTGCATTCAGTTAGCGCTAAAAGATGCGGGTATTACCCCTGAGCAAGTGAGTTACGTCAATGCTCACGGCACTAGTACGCCGGCTAATGACCCGACCGAAACCCAAGCGATCAAAACGGCCTTGGGGGCGAGGGCGCATCAGATTGCGGTCAGTTCTACGAAGTCGATGACTGGGCACCTATTAGGGGGGTCTGGCGGGATTGAAGGGGTCGCTGCGGCGATGACCGTCCATCAGGATCAAGTTCCGCCCACGATCAATCTGGAAAATCCTGACGACGGTTGCGATCTGGACTACGTGCCGAAACAGTCTCGATCAATGCCTGTGGAAGTGACCCTGTCCAATTCATTTGGATTTGGTGGGCATAACGTGACATTGGTGTTCCAGAAGTACCGTAACTGACGCTACAATTTAGCTGGTAGGTATAATAACTTAGTAGAAGTTATTAAATCTTTGACCTGGGAATTGTCGCCCGGCGTAGTGGCTCCTCGCGGTTCCTGTTTTGGGGGAGCGATCGCGGCTCCTTGTGAGACCGCAGCGTGAGTGAGATGATAAGGCTGTAAGACGTCCATAAGCTGCGTGTGCAGTTTGCGTTTAATGTCTTGCGATTTGCGGGCAAGAGGCCCAGGTAAATGCTGTCCCGTCTTTGAGTAGTAGGTTTATGGTTGTCGCATCCCAATCTTTAGAAGCGCTTTGCGTTAACTCGATCCGATTTTTAGCCATTGATGCTGTCCAAAAGGCTAATTCCGGCCATCCCGGTTTGCCGATGGGAGCCGCGCCGATGGCCTATGTGTTGTGGGATCAGGTGATGCGCTTTAATCCCAAAAACCCGCAGTGGTTTAACCGCGATCGCTTTGTGTTGTCTGCCGGTCACGGCTGTATGTTGCAGTATGCCCTACTGTATTTAACAGGTTACGACAGCGTTTCTCTAGATGACATTAAGCAGTTTCGGCAGTGGGAATCGACGACCCCTGGGCACCCCGAAAACTTTGAAACCCCTGGTATAGAAGTCACCACTGGCCCGTTGGGGCAGGGAATCTGTAACGGAGTCGGCTTGGCGATGGCGGAAGCCCACCTGGCTAGTCGCTTCAACAAGGCCGATGCCACAATTGTGGACCACTACACCTACGTCATTTTGGGTGATGGCTGCAACATGGAAGGGGTCTCCGGGGAAGCTTGCTCCCTGGCGGGTCACTTGGGCTTAGGCAAGCTAATTGCCCTGTACGACGACAACCACATTTCGATCGACGGTTCCACCGACATTGCCTTTACGGAAGACGTTTCCAAGCGCTTCGAAGCCTATGGCTGGCACGTGCTGCATGTGGAAAACGGCAACACCGACCTGGATGCCATTGGTCAGGCGATCGCGGAAGCGAAGTCCGTCACTGACAAGCCGACCATGATCAAAGTCACCACCACCATTGGCTACGGGTCGCCCAACATGGCGGATACCGCTGGCGTTCACGGTTCTCCCCTGGGGGGCGACGAAATTAAGCTGACCCGTGAATCTTTGGGCTGGAACTACGGTGATTTTGAAGTCCCGGAAGATGCCCTGAACCACATGCGTAAAGCCGTTGAGCGGGGTGCCAGCTACCAAGCCGAGTGGGAAGCAACCCTAGCGGCCTATCGCACGAAGTACCCCGAAGAGGCGGCGCTGTTTGAGCGGATGCTTTCGGGTAAGCTGCCGGCAAATTGGGCTGAGGCGCTGCCGACTTACTCCCCTGAGGGTAAGGCGATCGCCACCCGCAAGACTTCCGAAGCAACGTTGAATGCCTTGGCTCCGGTAATACCCGAGCTAATTGGGGGCTCCGCTGATCTGACCAAGTCCAACAACACCTTTATGACGGTGTCGGGAGACTTCCAGAAGGGCGCGTACGAAAACCGCAATATCCGCTTCGGTGTTCGTGAACACGGCATGGGCGCAATTTGTAATGGCATCGCCCTGCACAACTCGGGGCTGATTCCCTATTGTGCGACTTTCCTGGTCTTCGCCGACTACATGCGGGCGGCGATTCGCTTGTCGGCATTGTCCAAAGCGGGCGTAATTTATGTGCTTACCCACGACTCCGTCGGCTTGGGTGAAGATGGTCCGACCCACCAGCCGGTGGAAACAATCGCGTCGCTGCGAGCGATTCCGAACTTGACGGTGATTCGTCCCGCCGATGGCAACGAGACCTCTGGGGCCTACAAAGTCGCGATCGAAAGCCGCGAAACCCCCACCCTGATGGCGCTGTCCCGTCAAGGACTACCGCAAATCGCGGGTTCCTCCATCGAAGGGGTGAGTAAGGGCGCATACATCATCTCTGACTGCGACGGCACCCCTGATCTGATCTTGATCGGCACCGGTAGCGAACTGCAATTGTGCGTCACCGCCGCCGAACAGCTCACCGCATCAGGTAAAAAGGTTCGCGTGGTTTCCATGCCCTCCTGGGAATTGTTTGACGCTCAGGATGCGACTTATCAAGAGTCGGTGTTGCCCAAGGCCGTGACCAAACGCTTGGCGGTGGAAGCCGGGATCTCCATGGGCTGGTGCCGGTATGTGGGGGCCGCTGGTGATGTGATCAGCATTGAGCGCTTTGGTGCTTCGGCTCCTGGCGAAACCGTGCTGGAGAAATTTGGCTATACGGTCGATAACGTGGTCGCTAAGGCCAACGCGCTGTAAGTCTGGTTCAACTTCGGTTTGTCCTGCTCAACTGGGCAACCTTGATGCCATCAGCAGGCTCAAGCCAATTGCCCTTGGGCCTGTTTGGTGATGGCCAACATTGCTGCGGGCGTGAGCGATTGATCGGCAGTTGCTGCCTCGGTAGCCGTCTGCAGCCATAGGAGAAACTCGATATTCCCGGCGGGGCCGACGATGGGGGAGAACGTCAGACCGCGATCGCGCCAGCCCAACGCTCGCGCCGCTTGCAAAACTTGCCAAATGGCCTCGGCCTGGTCTTGGGGCGATCGCACCACGCCTTTCTTGCCAATTTTTTCCCGCCCCACCTCAAACTGCGGCTTCACCAACAGCACCGCCTCCCGATGAGCTGTCAGCAACTGCCAAACAGCCGGTAAAACTTTGGTGAGCGAAATAAACGACACATCCATGACTCCTAAGTCAGGGCGCACCAGCTCATTTCTGTAGAGGTCTTCGGGGGTGAGGTGGCGCAAATTGGTCCGTTCGCGCAGCACCACCCGCGCATCCTGACGTAGCTTCCAGGCGACCTGGCCATAGCCCACATCAATGCCGTAAACTTTTGCCGCCCCTGCCTGCAACAAGCAATCGGTGAACCCGCCCGTAGAGATGCCGCCGTCCAGGCAAACGCGCCCAGCAACATCTATGTCAAAGGCTTCTAGAGCCTTTGCGAGCTTGTCGCCGCCGCGAGAGACAAAGCGGGCTTGGGGTTTGACGAGCAGTTCTGCGTCCAAAGCGATCGCCGTCCCCGGCTTATCCACCACCTGATGATTGACCTGCACCTCCCCGGCTCGGATTAAGCGCTGCGCCCACTGCCGGGTTTCGCACAACCCCCGTTCCACGAGCAGCACATCGAGTCGTTGTTTAGCCATGGGGGGGATAAGGATGGATGGGGAGCTGGGGGGTGAGGGACACTAGTGGCACGATATCGCGTCGATGCCAGGAATTGCCTAGTTCCCGACAACCTCATCGGCGAAACTGGCACAGCGGGTGAAGTAAAACGGTCCTGCTAGGGCACCCCACACATGGGCATCCGTTTCGGGATCACGGCCCCGATCCCAGCTTTGAAACTTCTCGGAGTCGATTTCGAATACGCTATCGAGATAAGTCATTTTGCCCTGGCGCTCGACCATGCAGCCTTTGCCCGGTTCAACAGTCCCCTTAAAGCCCTGCCCCGTCCAATCGACGTGCATATTGCAGCAGGGCATAAACTCCAGCCGATCGCGGGTTAACTGACTCAACAAGGCACGATCGCGAGCGGCCCCATACAGACTCTCAACGTCTTTGAGGGTGTAGTTTTCGATTTCGATGCGATCGTCTGCCGCAATTAGCTTGAGCACTCGGGCTCGATAAGGCTGCTGGAGCGAAAAATCATACGCCTGCTCTAGATAAAGGGCGACGCCATCCAGCAGACTGTAAGGCAGCGGACGCATACAGACTCGAATGTGGGCAAACAGCGGCGGATTATCAAAAGCTTGCTGCTGATTGCTGAAGTCTGCCGCCATCCAGCGGGCGAGCGTAGTAATGTCAGTCGAGTGTGTCATCGGTGCCAGGCTGAACCATCAGTGTCTATTTTACGAGACAGTGGTCAGCGAATTCGAGTGCAGAATTCAGAGGGCGACATGACCCTTTCTGCATTCTGCATTCTTAACTCGATGCACTGGTGTAGAACCGTAGGGCAAAGCGCCAAAACCAGCGGGAAATTTGCAAGAGGGCGATCGCCAGCACGACAGAACCCAGCAACCAGCCCCACTCGCCTCGTCCCAGCAGGGCTTGGGCTGGCACAGTGGTCAGGAAAGCCACGGGGATCACGAAGGTGAGAAAGACGCGATAAGCCAGGGGATATGCCGCGACGGGAAAGCGCCCCGCTTCCAGCAGGCCCCGCAGCACTTCCGTCACATTGTAAATTTTGACAAACCAAATGCTGGTGGCCCCCAGCATAAACCAGAGGCTATACAAACTGAGAAAGCCGAACAGCAACGGCGGCAAGGCCAGCAGATAGGCGACAGGATCGATGTCTAACCGCGACCCCGCATAGCCAATCATCCCCAGGCCAAAAAACAGGTCGGGAATACCCCAGGGAGACAAAGTGCGGGCCGACAGCCAAAACTGAGAGCTGATGGGCTTGAGTAGCACAAAATCCAGGGTGCCTTCTTGGACCTGACGCACAATTTTGTTCAAGTTAGGCGCGAGAAAGGTGGCGGAGAAGCCCTGCAGCAAGGTAAAGGCTCCCAGCACAATCAGCGCCTCTTCCCAGCTCCAGCCCTGAAACTGGTAGCCAGAGCGGTAAAAGAGCGAGAGCCCAAACAAACTGCCTGCCAAGCCCCCCAGACTGCTCAAGGCGGCGATCCCAAAGTTCAGCCGATATTCCAGTTCCGCTGCGATCGCCGTACTCCAAAACAGCTTGAGAACCTGCCAATATCGCTGCATCACGCCCCCATCCCGGAATACTGCCGCAATCCCCGCTTCCAAAGCCAGCGGTTGATCACCAGAAAGATGAGCCCCCAAAGCGCGATCGCCACAAACCCCCGCACTACGTCAGTCTGCCGTCCCACAATCAGATTGGCCGGAAAGTAAATCAGGTAAGGAAACGGTGTCCACACAATCACGGCCCGCACCGCTTCAGGAAACACATCCAGCGGGGCAATCATGCCGGACAGGAAAATATAGAGCAAGTACCAGAATTGCTCGATCGCATTCGCCCGTTCCGTCCAGAAGGAAAAGAGGGCAAAAGTGTACTGAATCACGAATCGCAGACAGAATGCCAAAATGGTGGCGATCAGTCCCAGCAATAGCGCCTGGGGTGAAGGCATCCACAATGCCTGGGGATACAGCACAAAGCAAAGCACCATCAACACCACGATGAAGGGCAGACGGGCAAATCGTTCTGAGACATGGCTGAAGAAGTGTCGCCACACGGGATCAATGGGCTGCAGCAAAAACGGCGACAGCTTGCCCTCGACGACCTCCCGTTCAAATTCCCAGATCACCCAGACGACGGTGAGTTGCCGCACCACAAACACCACTAAGAAATAGCGGATAAACGTGATCGAGTCCAACGCAAACTGCCCGCCCTGAGACGCCTTGGCCCAAATGCCTAAGAAAATCAGTGGAAACGTGCCCGAAAGTACCCAAAACATCAGCTCCGCCCGATATTCCACCATATAGGCATAATACACGGTCAGCAGAACCCGCGATACTGAAAACACTTTTTGCGCTCGGGCACGCAGCGATCGAGAAAGAGCCACCAGTCACCTTGATGAAGTGCCATCATCGCAATTCTAAAAAAGTAGCTGGGCTTAATTATTTGTAGGATGGGTTAGCACCAGCGTAACGCCTCAAATCCCTGTGGCATGGTGCGTTACGGCTGCGCCTAACAGCACCCTACGACATCGTTTATTTATGTCCACTTACTAACCTTAACGCTTTCTCAGAGCGGGTGGACGATAGCGCCGAACAGAGATTGGCGGAAAATAACCTCCCGGTTGGTGACAGTGGTTGGGTCGGTAGGCGGCTGTCCAACTTTCTAGCGAATCATAAGGGCGAAACCCGGTTGATTTAAGTTGATTTAATCGGTCTCCCATCACATTGCGCTGATATCGGCTGATCGGTAGAGCCAAAATCATGTAGCCAGACGTAACCTGCAATGAGTCCCGGAGAAGTTGGTCGGCAGTAGTGGAAAAACATCTGATGACTGTCCACAGTGGACAAACCTCGTCTAAAACCCAGGATTTTTTCAAGCACAAGGCCAATCTTTTCAGGTATAATCAAAACTCTTGCGAGAGCTCAGTCTCCCGCTAGCCTCGTCTGCTTAAGTGTGAGGCGATTTCTGGGTCTCAGCCCTTCTTGGCTCGGTCCCTTGCGAACTGAGGAGAACACCCCATCACGGAGAAAACGGTAGGTAAACATTAGCATGGTCAATCAGGTAGAGCAGGAAAAGGATACAGACATTGGGTTTACCCATGAAGATTTTGCAGCACTGTTAGATAAGTACGATTATCACTTCAGCCCGGGTGATACCGTTGCTGGGACAGTTTTCAGCTTGGAACCCCGAGGCGCACTCATCGATATCGGTGCTAAGACTGCCGCCTACATTCCCATCCAGGAAATGTCGATCAACCGTGTGGAAGATCCGGATGAGGTTCTGCAATCAGACGAGACCCGCGAATTTTTCATTCTCACCGATGAAAATGAAGACGGTCAGCTCACTCTATCCATTCGTCGCATTGAGTACATGCGGGCTTGGGAGCGGGTGCGCCAGCTCCAGCAAGAGGATGCCACTGTCCGCTCTGAGGTGTTTGCGACTAACCGAGGTGGGGCGCTGGTGCGCATCGAAGGACTGCGGGGCTTTATTCCCGGTTCTCACATCAGCACTCGCAAGCCCAAAGAAGATTTGGTGAGCGAAGAGCTGCCTCTGAAGTTTTTGGAAGTAGACGAAGAGCGTAACCGTCTCGTACTCAGTCATCGTCGCGCCCTGGTTGAGCGCAAGATGAACGGTCTGGAAGTGGGCGAAGTGGTACTCGGTACCGTGCGCGGTCTGAAGCCCTACGGTGCGTTTATCGACATCGGCGGCGTCAGCGGTCTGCTGCACATTTCGGAAATTTCCCACGACCACATTGATACGCCCCACAGCGTGTTCAACGTGAATGACGAAATCAAGGTCATGATCATCGACCTGGATGCTGAGCGCGGTCGGATTTCCCTCTCCACTAAGCAACTTGAGCCCGAACCTGGTGACATGGTTAAAAACCCTGACCTGGTGTTTGACAAGGCAGAAGAAATGGCGGAGAAATACCGCGAACAGTTGCTCAAGAAGGCACAGGAAGCAGCGGCTCAAGCCAGTGGTGATGATGACGCTGGCGAATACGAAGAGGAGACCTTCTCCGACTCTGAAGAGTAGCCTGGTTTAGCATTCGTTTAAGATGGAGAGCCGTAGCGTATTGCTGCGGCTCTTTTTTTGGGGCGATGGAATTGCCCATTTATCCCCACTGATGCAGAAGTTAAGCATTAAAGTGACAGGACTCTTCCGGGTTTGAAGTTATGGAGAGCGAGCGAGTAAAGCAGGCAATGCCCCCTGCGTCTATTCGTCGAAGGCTAGATATCTTGTAGGGCGATCGCGCTACCCTGTTGAGTCATCACCATAACGGCGTTAACAGTAAGATTTGCAACGTCACCGAGGGTCGGCAGGATTTCGGAACCGCTGTAAATCATCGGCAAATCCTGCCCTTGCCACACCCAGATCTGCTGACGCTGAATGTCAATTAGCCAAGCCAGTTGAGTGCCATTGCCCAGACAGTGCAGGATTTTATTTTGCAGATCGAGCGTGCTTTGGTCTGGAGATAGAATCTCAATCAACCAGTCGGGTGGCCCTTGAAGAGGACTGTCATCTTGATCAATACGCTCAGTCAGGACCACAGTGATATCGGGCACTGGAGAAAAGGGCGGCACAAGGCAACGCAGCTCTTGGATAGCTTCGTATTGATAAGTCTGACGGTTGATTTCATTAACCAAGTTGCGTTGGAGACGAGAATGGAACAGCGATGGCATAGGTTTTTGCTGAGCCTGCCCATGGAAGAATTCCCAGGCTGGAGATTCCTCAATGTTGGGCTGGTTTAAGAAGGTTGCTAGAGCGCTGCTGGTCGTTGGGGACTGCATAAAACTTAGAGACTGTCAGATCTCAATAAAAGAGAGGCATTATGTATACATTTATTCGTCTATTGTACGCATGCCAATGCGATCGCAGGCCTCAAACTGGGAAGAAAAATGGTCGGATGGACTATTCAGTGTAGTGAAGTTCGCTTTCATCAAATTACGGCGATTTTATGGGATAAGGATGGGACACTGGCGGATTCCCATGACTTTTTGCGGGAATTGGCGCATCAGCGATCGCACCGCCTCAACCAAAAAGTTCCGGGCATTTACGACAGCCTGATGGCAGCGTTTGGTTGCGCCCAAGGGCAGTACGACCCGGCGGGACTGATGGCGGTGGGTACCCGCTACGAAAATGAAGTCGCCGCTGCCGCTTACGTTGCGGCCACGGGTAAATCTTGGACAGAGGCGCTGGCGTTAGCGCAATCGGCGTTTGCGGAGAGCGATCGCAGCGTTACCCGCAAAGCCGAATTCACGCCACCCTTTCCCAAAATTCCCCAGCTATTGCGACAAGGGCATGAGCTGGGACTCAAAGTGGCGGTGCTCTCGGGTGATACGACTGCCAACATCCAAGATTTTCTAGACTGTTACGGATTGTCGGCAACAGTGGCCTGGTATGCGGGGAGTGAGGCTCCGCCGGTGAAGCCTGATCCGCAAATGGTGTGGACGGCTGGTGAGCGATTGGGCGTTGCACCTGAGAACTGTTTGGTGATTGGCGACTCGGGATTGGATGAGCAACTGGCACGACGGAGTGGCTGTGCGGGCTTCGTCAGCGTGACTTGGGGCGGCAGTCCCGCGATCGCCACTGCCGATGCCGTCCTGACGGATCCGCAGCAGCTCCATCTGAGCGCGATCGCGGCTCCCTGAGGCGCTGGCCTGCGCTAGCCTGAAACCAGTAAACTCAGCGAAGGGAGACCCAATTTTGACCACCATCACCTGGGCGCTGAAGGAATGGGCGGTTGCAGTGGACGCCCTACTGGCAGGCGATTTGCTACTGCTAATCCGCAAAGGGGGCATCCGCGAGGCCAAACCGATATTTGAGGTGCCCAGCGATCGCGCGTTACTGTTTCCGACCTACGAGCATCAAGCGGCGGCGGCCTTGCGGGAACCCTGGCGATCTCGGGTAGAGTCCCAGACGGTGCCCCCAGTGGGCGATGCAATAACCTTACAAGGTTGGGCTGAGATCACCCATCAATTAGAGCTCACGGGGCCGGACATCGGGCGGCGACTGCACCCTTTGCATATTGGGACGGATGACTGGCTGACAGAGCGTTTAGCCTGGAAACCCGAGCGTCCGGCCTATGCCCTGCTGTTGCGAGTCCACCGCTTTAGGTTCCCGCTCTCGCTGACGTATGAAAAACGGTATGGTGGCTGTCGGTCGTGGATTGAGCCAGAGGGGATAACGGCCTTGCCTGAAAGTGACCCCGTGCTGACGGACGTTGAGTATCAGCAACGGGTGAGCGAGATTGCGGCGGCGATCGCCCCAATCACTTCAACGGTGGCTTTTCCGAAGTGATCAGGGCTTGGACGGCCATTTGCAAATCGGTTGTGAGATCAGCCACCGCCTGACGACGGCTCTGTTTGTAGGCGGTCCAGCGATTGCTCACTGATAGCGGTTCTCCCACCGCGAGATAAGCCACCTGAGCCCCTAAGGTGGGGCGGGGAAAGGGATTTTTGCCTTGAATGCGGACGATGGTGTCGCGCACCAGCAAGAGGGTTTCAGCAAAGCGCTCGACGGAAGGTTTGGCTTTCACATAATCGCCGGTAACCGCTACAAAGCTTTCCACCAGGCGCATGTGCCACATTCTCAAGGTCGCTTCTTCGGCGAGGCGATCGGCGAGTCCCCGTTCCACAGGCGACAGGGACTTTTCGGGTCGGAGATCTTCACGATAAATCCAGTCCCAACCGGCTTGCTCGATTTTGCGACAGCGATCGATCACTGATCCCTTGGGAGGAATGTGAAAAAATGACTCAGCAACCTGCAAAGCCGCATCCAGTAGGCGATTCAGGCGGATTGCGAGTTCATTGGCGGACTGATCAACAGGCGCTTCTGCCGGTTCAAACGACACGCGAAAAAAATCGCGATAGTAGGATTCCATGATTTCTAGCAGTCGCCACCCCAACTTCACCAAGCGCGGATACAAGGTCTGGGCGATCGCTGTCGGCTCAGCCGGTAATGCTGGCAGTGAGGCGTTGGGCGCGGCAAGGCCGATCTCGGTTTCGAGCTGTGCCAGTAGTGCCGCCAGAGGTTGCCAGGGGGCCGCTTGATAAAAATACTGAATTCCCAGAGGTAGGATGAAGACCTGTTCCTGGCGATCGCCCTTGAGCACATCTTCGGCACACCAAAAGCCAAACTGGGCAATGCCCGGCTCAAAGGGACTGACGACCTCCGTGTGACCGTTGTTGGCTCCCTCGGGGGCTGCCGCCAGGGGAAATTGACCGTGGGCAAACAGATGACGGGCGGATTTCAGCCCCTGGCGATCGACCTTGCCCCGCTGAATCGAGGTGCCCCCCAACCGCGAATAGAGCCCGCCCATCCAATCGCCTGCCCACAGGGGAATGCCGCGATCGTAAATGAAATGCACATGGGGGGTGCATTGCAGCGGTTTGCCGAGCTGGCGACTGATTTTGGGCAACTCGTACCACAAAAGGTTCATCAAGCAGTAAGCATCATCGGGGCTCGGGTGACGAAAGGCGATTAAAAATCGAGCATTTTGCGTCTCAAATTGCTGAAACAGCTCGATTAAAGTCTCTGCCCCTTGAATGTGTAGGTCCTGGACGCTGCTCTTCCAACGCATCCACAACGGCAGAAACGTCTTCGTCAACCAAAATACCCTGGGGTCAAAATTGGGCGGCAAAAAGTCCAGGGGGGGCTGCGCGTAGTGGGGCGTGTTGGTCATGGCCGATTCAGATAGGGAGGGGTGAATGAAGGCAGCGGCGGTCGGTCTGTCCGTTAGTGTAGGCGACGTGCCCCAAGCCGCGACGCTGTGTAACAGACTGTGGAGCTTCGTCGAGACGCGATCGCGCTCCGCCAGCCTCTAGTTATTCTGAGCCCAGTTGATAGTGCTGCGTGCCGGGGATGCTGTTGATCAAGCCCATCAGTTCCAATTGGGTGAGGGCGCTGAGAATATCACCGGTGGACAAATCGCTCACCTGTTGCACAATGGCGTCGAGCGATCGCGCTTCGATCGTCATTGCCTGCAATACCGTTAGCAAGGGGGGCGGTAGATCGGGAGGAGGAGTCGGGGCGTTCAGTACTGGCGATTCTACTGGAATTGCGCCGAGCGCTTCGATTAAGGTATCTTCTCGCAAAATCATCTGGGCACCTTGACTCAAGATATCCAGGCAACCGTAGCAGCGGGGATTGTCGAGCGAACCGGGCAGCGCAAAAACGTCGCGACCATAGTCATTCGCGAGTTTGGTAGTGATCAGGGCACCAGACTTGCGGGGGGCTTCGGTGACCAGGGTAGCCCGGCTGAGGCCGGCGATGATGCGATTGCGCCGGGGAAAATGGACCTTCTCGGGTTGGGTACCGGGGGGATGCTCACTCACCAGTAGGCCCAACCGGCTAATCTCACGGTGCAAATCCCGATTGCGGTAGGGATAAAACACATCGACTCCGGTGCCCAAAACAGCAATGGTCTGGCCGTTGGCTTCCAGACAACTTTCGTGGGCGACCCGGTCAATGCCGTCCGCCAGGCCAGACACAATGGGAAATCCCGCCTGGCATAACGTTTTGGTCAGGCGGCGAGTCCAGCGTTTGCCATATTCGGAGGGGCTGCGGGTGCCCACAATGCCGACGGCGGGGCGCTGCTGACAAGCCGCTAGTAAGTCTAAATTGCCGTCGTAGTAGAGCACCGGGGGCGGATCGGGAATTTCATACAGCAGGTCGGGATAGGCCAGATCAGCTGGGGTGACCAACTTGCCAGGGGCGCGATCGACCGCCGCAAGATCGATTTTGGGGCGATGTTCGGCGATCGCCCAAGCCACCTTCAAGCCAATGCCCTCGACTGACAGAAGCTGATCTGGTGAAGCCGCCCAGGCCGCGTCCAGAGAGCCAAAATGCTGCGCCATACGCTTTTGCAAAATCGGCCCCATGCCTGGAATTTGGCTCCAGGCAAACCACAATGCTCGTTCTCGCAACAACGACGTGCCCCCTGCTTGGTCAAACCTGAGCTTAGAGTGCCCGGTGTGGGAAAGGGAGATACCACGTTGGGAAGTGTGAGGGTGGCTGGGTGTGGGGGTTAGGTGTGGGGGTTTCTGCCCGTCTTCGTCCATGCCGATTTTGATCAGGCAGGGAAATTCAGTAAGTTGGTATGGGCATCTCGGCTATTTATTGCTGGGCAAGGTATACGCCCGGCAAAAATCAGACTTTAAATGATCCTCATGCTCTAGGAAGCGCTGGGAGTGGGCTGCTGACGCTGCTGTTCGAGATAGTCAAAAACGCTCTTGTCGCCGATGTCATCGGGAATCGGTTGGAAAAATTTGCGCAATGCAAAGATCACAAAATTGGTTGCCCAAAACGCCAGCAATAGGGCCTCCCACTGGGCGGGTAAGAACTGGAACAGATGCCCCAGCAGCAAAAACGGCACGATGGGCGTGAGGACTTTGGTTTCAATGCGATTGAAGCAAAAGGCTTCTTTGAAATAGATGCCCGTTAGCGCCACAAAGGTAAAGCCGACGCCCCAAAGGGTGGCTGGATTTTCCAAGAGGGTTAACGCAAAAGGCTCGGGTGAAAAGTGGGCGATCGCCAGCGACGCTACGCCCCCAATGAGCCAACAGGCTTGTAACAGACGGTGCAGGGGGCGCAAGTAGATGTGAATCTTGAGCAGGCTATAGCCCAACGCTAGCCAGAACCCGGTATAGAGCACACTAATGCCCTGCACAATCCAGCCCCGGTCGCTTTGCCAGAGCGCACCGACCGTGCCAAGGGCAAAACAGAGAGCCGCGATCGCCAGCCCGGCGCGATATTGAATCACCTCGCGGCGATCTTCATCATCAATGGTAAAAGCACCAAATTGGCCTTTGTAGACTATGGGGTCTAGTGTCAGTTCTGTGCTTGATGTCATGGACCTGCCCTCACTTCAGCGTAAATCGTCAATGACCGCCATTTGCGGCTCAACCTCATTCCTATCCTAACGGTTGCGTTCTCAAAATCCGGGCGACTGGCGCCGTCAAGGGCAGACGAATCCACTATGCTGAAAATCTCAGACTGTTTAGGCAAGCTGATGACCCCCATGATTGAGCCTCTTCCTCCACCGCCCTCGCTGCGGCCCTGTATCGAACAGCTCGGATTACCCCAAAAAGACCTGAACTGGGAATTGTTGGATCAAGCGTTGATGCACGTGTCGGCGTCAACCGATCGCAACAATGAACGTCTGGAGTTTTTGGGCGACTCGGTGCTGCGTCTGGCGGCGGCAGAATTTCTGATGGCGCAGTATCCCAACGCGACAGTGGGCGATTTTACTCGGGTGCGATCGCATCTGGTGAGCGACCAAACCCTCACCCAGATTGCCGAAAAAATCGGTATCGAAAAGTTTTTGCAGACCTCTAGTGCGGCAAAAGGCGACTTAGCCGCTCGGCCCAAACGCTTAGCAGATGCCATTGAGGCGGTTTTGGCCGTGCTTTATCTAAGTCGGGGTAACTTGCAACTAGTTCGAGCTTGGCTAGACCCCCACTTAGCAGAACGGGCTCAACCACTGGTCGCCAATCCCGAAATTCATAACCCCAAGACCGCCCTGCAGGAATTGACGCAAAAAGTGCACAAAACTCTGCCAGACTACCGCACTGAGGAAATTAGCACTGATCATGGCGCTCCCGAGCGGTTTCGAGCGAACGTTTGGTTGGGCGATCGCTGCCTGGGGTCTGGTGTCGGTCCCTCGCGCAAAGCCGCCGAACAAGCCGCCGCCCTGCAGGGCTATCAGGCCCTCACCGCCAACCCCGACCCTTTACCCACCTGAGGCCACTGCTTTCAGGGAGGATGCGCACCGGTCAATCAAGCTGCGCTCGCCATTCCCCAGGCGGATCCCCTGACTCGCTATCGTGGCCCACCCCCATCTCCATTCGTGCCCACGTCCGGAGCGGCATTTGTCGGTTTCATCCATCTTCAAGACGACAGGTTTTCCCAGAAACATTAAGATAAGTAAAGACCTAGAATTCATCGAAAGATCGTTTAATTGTGCAACTCGCCCCTCGTCCTGCTGCTGTATCCCCCCCTTCGACTTCTTCCGAGTCGATTGTGTTGGCGACCCGTGACCTGACCAAAACCTATGGTCGGGGCAAACAACGATTTGAGGCGGTGCGTGAGGTGTCGCTGACGTTGCACCGGGGGGAGGTGCTGGCCTTTTTGGGGCCAAACGGTGCCGGTAAGACCACCACCATCAAGATGATTGCGGGATTGGTGCAGCCCGATCGCGGCCAAGTCACCATTGCCGGAGAAGACCCCCATCGTCACGCCCGTGCTCTCCGCCATATTGGGGCCGTGCTGGAAGGGAACCGCAACCTCTATTGGCGACTCACCCCCGAAGAAAATCTGGAATACTTTGGCGTGTTGCGTCAGGTGCCCCGCAAACTCGCCCATCGTCGGGGCCTGGAATTGCTGGCCCGATTTGGCTTAGAGGACAAGCGTGATACCCCAGTGCAAAAACTCTCACGGGGGATGCAGCAAAAGTTGGCGATCGCCGTCGCCCTGATCCACAATCCCCAACTGCTGCTACTGGATGAGCCCACCCTGGGCCTGGATGTGGAAGCGGGGGAAACGGTGAAAGCTCTGGTGCGCCAGATTGCCCAGGAGGGGCGGGCCATTTTGCTGACGACCCACCAACTCGACGTCGCGGAAGAACTCTCCGACCGGGTCGCCATCATTCGCCGGGGACGCATCATCGCTGAGCAGTCTACCGAGTCGCTGCTGCGGGAATTTTCCAACTCCACCTATCAGATTGAAGTGGAGGGCACCCTGGCGGCGGCGCAACATCAACAAGCCACACAGTTGGGGGCGATCATTGATGGTTCCCACATTACCTATGCCGGGTCCTCAGAACAGCTCTACCCGCTGCTAGCAGCGTTGCAGCCCTTACCCATCCTCTCGGTGCAGCGCGATCGCGCAGACCTCACGCAAGTTTTTCTCAAGCTCGTCAAAGATACGCAGGACGCCGCATCATGATCGATTTGCTCCACGTTGAGCTGAAACGCACTTGGATCCAGTTCATCCGTTACCCCGCTGAGGTGATTGCCGGACTGGTGATTACCACGTCGGTGTTTTACGGGCTATTTCTCAGTGCTCGCTACATGGCCGGACCAGCCTTTGCCTTTGGCGATCGCCTTGATGCGGTCGTCGTGGGTTACGTGTTGTGGACGCTGAATCTTTACATCATCAACGACATCGCGATCGGCCTGCAATCCGAAGCGCAAACGGGCACGCTGGAACAGGTCTTTCTTTCGCCCTGGGGTGCACCAAGGGTGTTTTTAGCACGGGCGATCGCCAGTCTGGCTCTCCGCTTCACGCTCATCACTGGGGTCGTTGTGCTGCTGATGGCCATTTCTGGCAGTCGGCTGTCGTTTCCCATCACGCTGCTCTTGCCCTTCTTGACCCTGGTAATGGGAGGCTACGGTTTCGCCTTCATGATGGGAGCCTGTGCCCTGGTATTTAAGCGGGTGCAGCAGATTTTGGGAATTTTTCAGTTTTTGCTGCTGTTTTTGCTGGCGGCCCCCTTTGAAGCTTCCACCGGCATGATGCAGCATCTCCGCTTTTTGTTACCCATGATCCCTAGCACAGGACTGCTGCGGGATTTGATGGCCCGCGATCTGGGGCTCGATTGGCCCACTTTTGGCTTGGCGCTGCTGAACGGTATCGCCTACTTAGCTGCCGGGCTTTGGGTCTTCCGCTGGGCTGAAAAAACGGCGAAAAAACGGGGTTCCCTCGGCGGCTACTAAGGCATTGGCGGGAAGGGTTACTGGGTAACTGGGGCGGGCGCTAAATCAGGGCTCGCTGAATCCGGGTAATGGCTTCATGGTCAGCGGCTGGCGATCGCCGAAACAGACCGCCTGTTTGCTCACAATAATGCACAAAATGCCGCACGATGAGCGGGTCTGACCAGCGTAGTCGCGCCCGTTGCTCTAAAATGACCCTGGCTTCTCGCTCTGACATGGGATGTCGCCACCCCCGGATCTGCTGACAAGCCACCCAGGTATTCAACACTTGAAAGATCCGGGCCAGCTTAGTGCTCGGCACTTTACGGAGATGATACTGCTCAAGGATCATGGCGACTTCATCCAAATCCGCATCGCGAGCAATGCGGGCGCTTTCGACAAACCAGGTACTGAGACTCGCCACCATATGGCCGTGGTCACGAAATTCATGTTCTAGCAGGTAGTCGCTGATATATAGGGCACCCAAATTTTTGCAATAGGCCGCAATGAGTAAAATCTTGCGTTCGTCATGGGTCAGGTTGAGTTGTTTGCCGTAAATCTGGCACAGTTGGGCTAAATCTTTGGATTCTTGTTGCAGCCAACTGCCTTTATGTTTTAGAAGACTGCTGAGGGTCTTTAAATAGCTGCTAAAACTTGGATAACTCATACCCTGACATACTCCTGACTTGATGCTGTCAATTTTTGATGAATTGATTAACAGGAACAGAGCTGCGGATCACATTAAGCCTGCGATAACACGATTGTAAGGTGCCCGATTCTCCCAATCTGGTGCCAACTCTCAGCAACAATACTGAATGTTTTCATAAAAACTTCATGAAACTAGCGGGCTACGTCAAATCTACAGCAGTTCTTCTACAGCAATTCTACTGAGCCTGCATCACCCTGCAAGCGCACTCGTTGGCGCGCCTTGAGTAGATCGCGTCGTTGGGGCAGCACCACGGTAGGGAGGCCATATTCTCGGGCGATGATCGCGCCATTCGACAGTTGCCCCCCGGTTTCGGCAATGAGTCCTCTGATGCCCATTTGGGCGATCGCGGGCAGTTCCCTCGCTTTTAAATAAGGCACGACCAAGATGCAGTCTGGGGGCAGCATCCGGAGATCTGCAACCGCTTTTAGTACCCGCACTTCGCCGATCACCGTACCGGGACAAATGGGCAACCCCACCAGAGCAGGAACGGGGGCTGGCTCACGGGTGGCAGGGGCCGCTGAACTACCGGGGAGGGCGGGGAGGGCATCATGGGGCGGATCGGGGGGCGGCGGAATGAGGGGACGACTTTGCAGCACCCAGAGGCGATCGCCATCAAAACTCCATTCCACCACCTGGGGAAGGCCCTGCGATCGCATTTCGAGATGCCGCGCCAGATAAGCGACCTCCTGCAATAGTCGCCGGGGCGTGTCGCCGTCGCCTTGCACCTGGAGGGTCAGCGCTGCGGGAATTTGCCAGCGGACGGGGATATCTGCTGGATCGGGCAGATCATTGGCCTGCACAGTCACCTCAAAGCGCTCGGGGGGATGCTGTCCCCCGGTGATTTGGCTGGGGGCTCCCAGCAGCGCTTCAATAATGACCGCATCGCCCTGAGCGGTAAAGGGATCGCGGCTGGCCGCTACCCCGCTACACAGCCCTTGCACTTGGGTCTGGACAATGACGGCTAGACTGCCTTCGGGCAAGTGGCGATCGCGCCGATATTGCACCGCATTGGGGCGATCGTAGGAGCGAAAGCATTGATTCATCGCCGCATACAGCGCCTCTTGGGAGGTGAGGTCAGTGCTGGCAGCATATTGGCCAGCGCTGGAGGAGAGGGCGGGGGCGTCACCCACCACTGAGGGACGCACCACCACCGGGGCCGCCACTGAGGGCTGGGTGATGGCGAGCAGCATCGCTGGATCATCCCCCGCCGGTAGCCCGTAGCCCTTGGGCACCGGATAGCCCCAGGCCATCAACTGAGACAGCCGCGCGGCCTTGCTCCCCGCCGTGGCGGCATCGAGGGGGCGATCGAGGGCTAGCAGGGCGCGATCGCTGCGAAAAAAGCCAAACAGTCGGCGCGACTCCAGCCGGGTAGACGTGGGGGGCATTTCCAGATCTTCGGGGGCTTTTTGATAAATCCAGGCGATCAGGCCGCACAGACAAGCGGTGAGCAAAATGCGGATGCCGTTGGCCTGGGTCAAGGCCGTAATGAGGGGAAAGAGCACTAACACCAGCAAGCGCCCCTGTTGCCGCTCACGAAAGATGGTGAAGCCGAGCACGCTGATCAGCAAGGTTAAACCAGCCGCCACCGGATTGTGGGCGATCGCCCCCCAGAGCACACTGGTGGTGCCGACCGCTTCACTGGCCCAGTAACGCCCCATCACCAGGGCCATCAGCGCCACAATTTCCCACGCGGGATCCGTCGGAAAGTAGGGCCGCGCCAGCAGCACGACCCCGATGCCCTTAGCGGCTTCAAGGGCGATCGCCAGCCCACCGGCGATAGTTCCTCCCGCTTCAAATGCCGCTGCGATGCCGACATTGCCGACGGGTGAGACGGGCGATCTCGATCGAGCAAAGGCCAGCGCGACCCACCGGCTCAGCGGCAGCGCCCCCACCAGCGGGCAAACCACAAAAATCAGCAGCGCTCCCCAAACTTGTGTCAGCGTTAGCATACAAAAATCATCGGCAATCGCTTTAGAACTTAGCAGGGTTCGGCGATGGCACTCCCCCCTGGGTAGAAAAATTATTCTGTAACCCTCAGGACTACTCGCCCCGCAAGTTTTGTGCTGAAGTGGTGGAAATATGGCTGCAGGCGGATCCTCATCTGATCCGTCAACTTTACAGTCGAACTACGTTTGCAAGGAAAATTATGACAACGGCACTCATCACTGGGGCTTCATCCGGGATTGGCGCGGAGTTTGCGGAGCAATTGGCAGCGCGGGGTCACAATCTGGTGTTAGTGGCGCGATCGCAGGATAAATTGCAAGCGATCGCCGATCATCTCACGCTATCCCACGGGGTGAAAACCACCGTCATTGGGCAAGATTTGCTCGCGGAAGGGGCCATTGAGCACTTGATGAACCAGCTTGAGCAACAACACCTGGCGGTGGATGTACTGGTGAACAATGCCGGGTTTGGGACCTATGGCGAGTTGGCCGATGGCAATCTGCAAACCTATCTCACCATGATTCAGCTCAATGTGTCAGTGCTGGTGGATCTGACCTATCGAGTGCTGCAGGGCATGAAGGCCCGGCGATCGGGTAGCATTGTGAACCTGAGTTCGACGGCGGCTTTTCAGCCGATCCCCTATTTTGCGGTGTATGCAGCGAGCAAGTCTTTTGTGCTGAGCTTTAGTGAGGCGCTGTGGTACGAGTGCAAACCCTACAACGTGAAAGTGCTGGGGGTGTGCCCTGGCCCGACGGAAACCGAGTTTTTCAAAACGGCGGAATTTCCCGGCACGATGGAATCGGCTCCCGGTCAGGACCTGGCTACCCCTGAAGAGGTGGTCAAGGAGGCCCTACAAGCATTAGACGAGGGACATTCCAATGTAGTGACGGGCGGCTTCACTAACCAGATTTTGGTCAATTTGGGTCGGTTCATGCCGCGAGAAATCCTGACCAAAACGGTAGGCCAGATGTTTAAGGCTGATTAGTTCCGGGGGGGTGGGGAAGGCGATCGCCTCCCTTTAGCTACAGGCAAAATCCCGCTGTTCGAGAAAAATAGCTTGACGAGTCTTTCGATGTTTTTGGCCGGAGTTGGGCAGTACCAAACCGTACCCCATGCCCTTAAGGTGCAACAAAATCCTCGGGGAGGGTGGCGTCAGTCAGGGTTGCGCCATCTAGCACCGCTTCAGAAAGGTTAGTGCTCGCCAGATTTGCCCCTGTCAGATTAGCATCCGTAAAGTCTGTGCCCGAGAGGTTAGCCCCGCGCAGGTAGGCTCCGCTGAGGTCAGCGCCCTTCAGGTTGGCCCCCGCGAGATTGGCGGCGGTCAGCGCCGTTTGTGACAGATTGGCGTTAGCCAGATCGGCATTTTGCAAATCGACGCTATCCATCAGCGCATTGCTCAGGTCAGTGCCCGCAAGTTTGGCATTGCTGAAGTTAGAGCGGTTGAGCTTAGCTGCTTTCAGATTTTGTCCAGACAAATCCGCCCCCGGCAACTCACAGGCCAAACATTCTCCGGCTTGGGCTTGGGCGATCGCCGCTGCGGCTCCCTGACGGGACTCGGGGCTCGAACATCCCCCAATCATCAGACTGACGACTGCCAGCATCACTCCGGAACCACTGAGAAATATGGGATTCGCTCTCATATGCACTATCGTCACTAAAGTCTTCACCAGTTTAACGTTAGCGAATTGTCTTTGAAGATAAAGCCCCTTGGCTTGCCGATAAGTAGGTGGACATAAATAAACGATGTCGTAGGGTGCTGTTAGGCGCAGCCGTAACGCACCATGCCACAGAGATTTGATGCGTGACGCTGGTGCTAACACATCTTACAAATAATTCAGCCCATCTACTTAGGGGGTGGTTTTGAGGGCAAATGAACGGTCGTGCAAATCGTTAGAAATAATTCCACAAGGTGAACAGGAATTTATTGCAACTGACTGCCATTAAGGATATGATCTTTTGAAGTCATGATTCTCCGCTGTTTGGCGACGATCGCCCTAGCAGTGAGGGGGGGCTGTATTGAGGATGAGTCAGGTTAGTGCAGTTGGTTTTTCCCTTTCAAGTTAAGCGGTCGGTGGTCGTTTCTGCCGGGGTGGTGACCCTTTCCGCGATCGCCCACAGCCTGGTTTTATGGGTGCCGCTGCCCGAGACTGAGACTGAGACTCCATCACCCTCCGCTAACTCGGAAACTGCCACCGAGGAAATATCGGTGGTGATGTTGCCGGACCAGGAATCCCTAGCGCCCTCGGCTGAAGCGTCGCCCTCCCCACCCACCCCATCTCCCCGCGCGGCGGCCAGGCCCCCGGCGGAAGCGACAACTTTGTTGCCAACTGATGTCATTTCTGAGCCAGTAGCTCCAGAAGTGGAGTCGCCGCCCGTGCCGCCCACTTCTCCGGCCCCCCCGGCGGAGCCTGCCCCTCCTGCAGAGGAGGAGTTGCCCGTTGATGAGACTTCCACTCCTGCCTTTACCGCGCCCTCCAGTGACGGACCTTTGATGGGTTATAGCGATGGCTTCCCCCATGTGGCGGGAGCCGTGGGCGGCTGTTTTGGGCTGAGCGAGTGCCGACAGGTGAGTGATGCGGGTAATTACCGCTCCGTAGCGCGATCGCTCATTGACGGCCTCGAAGCCCAGGGCTATGCGGTGAGGCTGCGCGATGATCTGGAAGATACCGGGCGCAACGTGTACGAATTGACCCCCCCCAACGGCAATGACACCCCCCAGTTTTTAATGGTGTTTTCTGGGCTGGATGGTTCGGCGATTTACGTTATGGGTCCCGAAGTGATGACTTTGGACGACTTAAAGTCCCTCTCCGCGCAACAAGTCAATCGCAATCTCCCGCCGGTTTAAGATGGCTAATCCTGCAACCGCCAAGATCAAACTCCCGCCCCAGCAACCGGCTCGCCCCCGATTTGTCATTTCCGGCTGGTCAATGGGCGTGTTGCTGATCGCCCTCCTGATTTCGACGCCGTTGTTATCGGTGGTCTTTACTGCTTTTCGTCATGGGGGCGACGATACTGCCCGCGACATCTGGCAGCACTTAGCGACGACGGTGCTGCCCAGCTATGTGATGAATTCCCTGGGTTTGATGATCGGCGTGGGCATCGGGGTATTGGTGCTGGGTATCAGTACCGCCTGGCTGGTCACGATGTGTCGGTTTCCGGGGGGGCGAGTGTTTGAGTGGGCGCTCCTGCTGCCGTTGGCGGCTCCCTCCTATTTACTGGCTTATACCTATACGGATTTTTTGGAATATTACGGCCCTGTACAGACCCAGTTGCGATCGCTCTTGGGTTGGGAATCGGCGAACGACTACTGGTTTCCTAATGTGCGATCGCTGGAGGGAGCAATCATGTTGTTTAGTCTGGTGCTCTATCCCTACGTTTATATGCTGGCGCGGGTGGCCTTTCAGGAGCGATCGCTCTGCACCCTGGAGGCCAGTCGTTCGTTGGGCTGCAATCCCTGGCGCAGTTTTTGGTCCGTCGCGTTGCCCCTGGCTCGCCCCGCGATCGCTGCGGGCACGGCCCTGGCCCTAATGGAAACGCTGAATGACTTTGGCACGGTGGAATATTTCGGCGTGCCGACGTTTACCACGGGCATTTATCGCACCTGGTTTGGGATGGGGGAGCGCTTAGCGGCAACCCAACTAGCGAGCTTACTGCTGCTCTTTATCGCAGTGCTGCTCATGTTGGAGCGGTGGTCGCGGCGACAGGCCCGCTACTATCAAGGGAGCAACAGTCAACCCAGTGAGGCTCAGTTTGAGTTGCGGGGGGGACGGGCGATCGCGGCCCTGCTGACTTGCGGCCTCCCCATCGTTTTGGGGCTGCTGCTGCCGGGGCTGCTGCTGCTCTTGATGACCCTGCGCCACCTTGACAAATCCTTAAATCGAGAGTTTGTTGAGCTGGCGAGCCATAGCTTGATCTTGGCTAGCGTCACGGCGGTACTCGGGATCACGCTGGCCCTAATTTTGGTTTACGGCGCCCGTTTGCAACCGGGACCGGGGGTGCAGTTCGGGGTACAGGTCGCGGCCCTGGGCTATGCCATTCCAGGAGCGGTGATTGCGGTCGGCATCCTGATGCCCATCGGACGACTTGATAATGCTATTTCCGATTTGTCTGAGCGGTGGTTGGGGGTGCCGACGGGCTTGCTCTTGAGTGGCACGGTGGCGGCCCTCGTGTTTGCTTATCTGGTGCGGTTTTTGGCGATCGCCATCAGCACCGTGCAGGCGGGACTGACCAAAATTCGCCCGACCCTCGACGATGCCTCGCGCAGTCTGGGCAACTCCCCTACCCAAACCCTGACCCAAGTACACGCGCCCCTGCTCAGCGGTAGCCTGCTCACCGCCGCCGTCCTGGTTTTTGTGGACGTCATGAAAGAACTCCCCGCCACCATGGTGATTCGGCCCTTTAACTTCGATACCCTGGCCGTCCGCGTGTTTCAATACGCCTCTGACGAACGGTTGGTAGACGCTGCCGCCCCGGCCCTCGCTATCCTCATCGTGGGCATGTTGCCGGTCATTTTGCTGAGCTACCGCATCGCCCACAGTCGTCAATACCAGCATCCTGAGTGACGCGCTGCGATCGCGAACCAAGCGGCCTCGACCAGACCCTAAGGACGCCGATCGGCTAGAAATTGAGGCATCTCCAACCCGTGCCAATACACCAAAGCCGCCACCACCAGGGTGTACAGCGTCGAACTGCCAAACCCGATCAGGAAGTCTCGTTGGGGGTGGCGCTGCTCGGATGCCAAAAACACATCGGTGGCACCGAGCTGCATCATGATCATTCCCGCGACGTTCGACAGCCAGTAGCCCGCGAGGGTAGCGGGGACAAACCAACTCGGTCGCATCCAGCTAGCGATGTAGCCAAATCCCACGGCGATCGGTAGGTTAAAGAAGACATCGTTCCACCAGGAGAGGGGCGACAGCATATAGCCCACGCCCACCAAAACGCCGCCTCGTAACTTTTTCCAGATGGACTGCACCGCGATCGCCCTCCCCGTTTCTCCCGGATAGTTTACCAAGTTCCGACGTTCCAGAAAGTCTAGCTGATCGGCTCAGCGGGCAAAGCCACCACAAAAAAGGAGCCTCAAGATTCAGGCCCCCTCTCAAATTCAAAAATCAACCGCAGCGCTGACCGCTCACTACAGCTCTTCGCCATCTACGGTGATGTCTGTTGCTGCATCTTCGATGGTCAAAACCGGCTGCTGCTGGAAGATCTCCCGCTGGCGGGTGCGAAAATTCGACGCTTCATCGCCGAGGATGCGGTTTTGGTACTGCCTGTATTCTTCCCCACTCATGGAAGGAGACTGAATCGCTCGGTGAATCATCTCAAAAGGGTTAGAAGAATCGCCAAAAACAGCCGCCCCGTCGTCGTCCGTGCCTACGGTGTCGAATAGATCAGCGTCAGTTTGCGCGATCGCACTACCCGCCCCAATGCCTGCTCCCAATACCATTAAGGAACTGGCTAACAACCCGGTGAGAAACTTTTGCATCGAACACATGACGGTTAACTCCTTTTACACCATCGTTGCCATTGGCGCATTTTACGCCCTACTCTAACAGAGAATTTTGTGAGCGATCGCCTACCTACGCAATTCTTCGACGTAGCACAGGCTGAATAAGTGCCAGCGACAGACCACAAAATCCGACTAAAACTGCCAGCGCTGCCCCCATCGTAACGTCGGCAAAGGGAGCCTGCATCACCACACTGCCCAAGCTCCAATTGCCAGGGTGCAGATAGATATAGCGAATGGGCTCGATCGCATAGCTCAGGGGATTTAAGCTCGCGACCACCTGGAGCCATTGAGGCATAAAGTCAAGGGGCACTAGCGCCGTACTGGAGAACAACAGCGGTAAGTTGGTCACAAAGATGACCGCAATGAGTTCGATGTGGCCGGGCAGCGCAAACGATAACCCCAAGCTCAGCGCCGTCACCCCCAGCACCAGGGTGAGCACAATCAGCACCACTAGCCCTAAGCCAGCGGGGTCGGGCAATCCGGCTCCGAGCAGGGCGCTCAGGCCGATGATGGCAGCAGTTTGCACCATGCTCATGGCGGCAATGAAAATAGCCGACGCCGCCACGATGGAGTAGCGCGAGGCGAGGGGGGCTACCAAAAACCGATTCAAAAAGCCAAATTCGCGGTCAAACATGACTGGCAAACCGGCATTCAGTGCGCCGCCAAAGGCCGTAAAGACAATGATGCCTGCGCCCAAAAACTGACCATAGTTACGGCTTTCGCCAAACAGGCCGGCGGGCACATTTTGAAACAGGGCTCCGAACAAAATCAGCCACATCACCGGCTGAATCACCCCCGCAATCAGCGTTGAGGGCCGCCGCTGCAATTGAATGAACAGGCGGCGCGTCATGGCCCCCGTCTCTTGGAAAAAGGCACTGGAAAACAGGCCCGGTGTGGAGGTGACACTGCGATCGCTGACCGCGGCTTTCCACTGCCGCAGTTCGGGGTTGTCGAGTGAGAGTTTGGGCTTTGGGGTAAAGGTCGTGCTCATGGTGAATGGTGATAGAGGTTTCACAAAGTATCGGACGGAAATAATGCGGAGAGTCTAGGGCCGGAGCAGAGCAGCGAAGCGACGCGGTGTGCGACGCGATCGCCCTTCGCCACCGCCTAACTCCCTTTCATGGCTTGTTTGCGTTCGGCTTTGAGGTCACGGCTACCGGCGGCGGCGATTTCGGCATCCATCAGGGTGCGCCCGGTGGCGGCCAGATACACATCATCCAGGCTGGGCCGCGACTGAGAAATGCCAAACATGGGCAAACTGGCTTCTTTCAGCGCTTGCTGCACGGTCATCAGGGCATCGGACTGGGCTGCTACCACCAGGTTTAAGGAGTTGCCCTGCGCCTCGTTGATGATCACCTCTTCGACGCAGGATAGGTCCTGGAGCAGGGTCTTGGCTTGCTCGGCCTCATCATCCGGGGTGAATTCGCGAATCCGCAGGGTAATGCGATCGCCCCCCACTCGGTCTTTCAATTGATTGGGGGTGCCCACGGCGATCACCTGGCCCTGGTCGATAATGGCGACGCGATCGGACAGGGCATCTACTTCTTCTAAATAATGGCTAGTGAGCAGCACCGTCGTGCCCGCTTCGCGGAGCTGCCGCAAAAACTGCCAAACCGCCGATCGCGTTTCAATATCCAGCCCCACGGTGGGTTCATCCAACACGAGCAGATCGGGCTGATGGAGCAGACCCATCGCCAGGTCAAGGCGCTTTTTGAGGCCGCCGGAGTAGGTGCCCGTTTTCTGGTCGGCCCAGTCAGTCAGCTCTAGCAGCGCAATCATTTGCGCGATGCGATCGCGGGCCACCTTGGCGGGCATGTGATAGAGCGCCGCCTGCAGTTGCAGCAGTTCGCGTCCGGTCAGCACCTTGTCTAAGGCCACCTCTTGAGCAATGTAGCCCAACCGCTGACGGGCCAACGAGGGATGATCGAGCACCGATTCGCCGCTGATTTCGACTTTGCCAGCATCGGGCGTGCTGAGGGTGCAAAGACATCGAATGGTCGTGGTTTTGCCCGCCCCATTGGGACCGAGCAAGCCAAAAATTTCCCCCGGCTCAATGGTGAAGGAAACATCCCGGACGGCTTCGACATCACCGTATCGCTTTTTCAAACCTTCGACTAATACCGCTGGAGGCATATTGCTAACCTGACTGGCTCCATTAAAAGGTTACACGCCATATTCTACCGAAGTCAGGCCTGGAGTTTCAGCGGCAGGGGCGGATCCAGCGGCTGAAGGCGGCGGCGATCGCTCCCGCCTTCAGCCCCCCGAAGCCCGCAACGCTGCACCCACTAACCTGTGATTCTCAGCCCCATGGTCCTGCCGCGATCGCTCCCCTCCTAACGATCTATCCCTATACAAAAGTCGCCGGATTACTTACCCAACGAGGGTTTCAAGGAGCGATCGCGGTCGTTTTACGGGTTGTAGAACCTCACCTAACCTCTCCTTGGTAAGGCTCTTGTGTACACATAAGTCCTGAAACCCTTGTTGTCAGGGCTTTTCCCTCATCCCCCAACCCCTTCTCCCAAAGCGGGAGAAGGGGAGCCGGAAAGCCTTGTCTGGCCTCCCCCTCGCCCAAT
>Ga0008836_100079_pt1 | contig 96722 bp, 85 predicted proteins | sample HotLakConsUCCR28_FD_62214 | JGI IMG/M metagenome (GOLD analysis project Ga0008836, IMG submission 62214) | Hypersaline microbial mat communities from Hot Lake, Washington, USA - Hot Lake Consortium UCC-R28 (Hybrid Assembly) ... | reverse complement strand
AACATCCCACAAAATAGTAAAAATCAGAGGCTGGGACACCCAAATTCATCAAAAATATGCCTTAAGAGTGTCTAAACGCACTTTCGGAATTCTACCGAGGAAAACAGGAGCAACCAGCCTCTTTGTTTGAATAAACAATGTTACTACGTCAGGATCAACAAAAGCAGCAACACGACAATCAGCGCACCTGCTGAAATATAAATTCCTCCACCCAAATCCTTGGCTTCCTTGTTGATTTCCCGTAATTCCTTCCGGACTTCCTTCCTCTCTTCCTTATCCATGGACTTAAAATCCATGGCCTTGATTTCAGCCATTCTGGCGTCCAACTGCTCCACACGGGCTTGTTCTTCAGCGCTTAGCGATTCCTTTTCACTGGATGGCTCATCCCCCTTGGCCATGGCCGCCGGTGCAAAGGAAGTGAAAAGCAAGACAAGAGATAAAAAGTATGCGATCTTTTTCATTATGGCAAATAATTTAAGGTTAAACATGTAATCTCTTCGGGTAAAAGGAGCAAAACTCCCCCCTTTTTTTAACAATATACCAAATGTTTCCAATAATCCTGCCAAAATCCTTCTCCTGTATCATTATCACTGTTGGGTTTCCTAAATTTATTTTCTTCCTTTTCTATTGGTTACATCATTAGATTTCAACACAGAATTCCATGGAGTGAAAATTGTAACATTTTCTTGTTTTTTTCAATCCGGTGCATTGCCCAAAATTCACTAACTTGTGCTCAATTTGATAAAAACTATCTCCGAATCAATCCTAAAGAAATTTCAATAATCGGACAACAAATGGCTAAAGGCAGCAAAAAGCTTTTTCTATTGGACGCAATGGCCCTGATTTACCGGGCGCATTTTGCTTTCAGCAAGAATCCCAGGATCAACAGCAAAGGACTAAATACCGGTGTTATGCTGGGTTTTACCAATACCTTACTGGAAGTTTTGGAAAAAGAAAAACCCACCCATATTGCAGTTGTATTTGATACTTATGCTCCTACCTTCAGGCACAAGCAGTTTGAAGCTTATAAAGCCAACAGGCAGGAACAACCAGAAGATATTGAAGTAGCTATCCCCTGGGTGAAGCAAATTGTGCAGGCCTTTAACATTCCCACCCTGGAACTTGATGGCTACGAAGCAGATGATATCATAGGTACACTGGCCAAAAAGGCAGAAAGAACCAGCTTTACCGTGTTCATGATGACCCCGGATAAAGACTACGGACAGTTGGTGGAAGACCATATTTACCTCTATAAACCGGCTTTTATGGGCAATGCAGTAGACATCATGGGGCCAAAGGAAATTTGTGAGAAATGGGACATCGAAAACGTAGACCAGGTAAGGGATATCCTGGGGCTGATGGGAGATGCCGTGGATAATATTCCGGGTATCCCGGGGATTGGTGCTAAAACGGCAGTAAGATTATTGAAGGAGTATGGAACTGTAGAGGAGCTGATCAAAAACACCGATCAGCTAAAGGGAAAGCAAAGAGAAAATGTAGAAAATTATGCCCAGCAAGGTATCCTATCCAAGGAGCTGGCCACCATCATGCAGGATGTTCCCATTGAGTTCGATGAAAAATCCCTAACACGTGACCCACCGAATGAGGAAAAACTGAAAGCACTTTTTGCTGAGCTGGAATTCAGGACTTTAACCAAAAGGGTCTTTGGAGAAGCCCTTAAAAAACCTGGCTTGAAGGTAGACGAACAATTGGGATTATTTACCGGACAGGAAGCCGCAGAAAGTAATGACAATACGGAACCAGAACCTCCAATTCCCCTTTCCAATAACCTGGACACGCTCTTCACGCGAGACCATGACTACCATAAGGTGTCTGGAGAAGCAGCCATCAACGAATTGGTACATTACTTAATGATGCAAAAGGAAATTTGTTTTGATACGGAAACCACTTCCATCAATCCAAATGAGGCTGAATTGGTAGGGATCTCCTTTGCCTATATGCCGGGAGAGGCTTATTACATCCCATTTCCAGGGGAAACAGAAGCGGCAAAAGATATTTTATCCCTGTTGAAACCCATCTTTGCATCTGCAGATATCCTTAAGATAGGTCAGAACATCAAATATGATATCCTGGTACTCATGAATTACGGGATGGAGGTAAAGGGTAAGCTTTATGACACCATGCTGGCCCATTACCTGATCGAACCAGAAGGGAAACATTCCATGGACTGGATGGCAGAACAGTATCTTAAGTATAAACCCGTATCCATTGAGAGCCTCATTGGGAAAAAAGGCAAAAACCAGGGTTCCATGAAGGATGTCGATCCGGATGAAGTAGTGGACTATGCAGCGGAAGATGCGGACATTACGCTGTTGTTGAAGAAATCGCTTGACCCCATCATCAAGGAAAATAAACTTGAGCATTTACTTCATGAAGTAGAAAGCCCACTGATTGAGGTGTTGGCCGCTATGGAATTTGAAGGGGTAAGGATTGATACCGATAGTTTGGCAGAGATGTCCAAAGAACTGGAAACGGAGAGCCGGGAAATAGAAAGAAAAGTCTATGAGCTGGCGGGTGAGCAGTTTAATCTCAGCTCTCCCAAACAATTGGGAGAAATCCTCTTTAATAAGTTGCAACTGGACCCTAAGGCGAAAAAAACCAAAACCGGACAATATGCTACTGGAGAAGAAGTGCTGAGTAAGCTGGCCATCGAGCACGAAATAGCCCAATCTATTTTGGATTTCAGGCAAATGGTCAAACTCAAATCTACCTATGTGGATGCCCTTCCCGGCTTGATCAATCCGAAAACCGGCCGTATACACACGACGTACAACCAATTTGTTGCCGCCACAGGCAGGCTCTCCTCCATCAATCCCAACCTGCAAAATATTCCTATCCGAACAGAAAGGGGCAGGGAGATAAGAAAGGCATTTGTCCCCAGGGATGCTGACCATGTGATCCTTGCGGCAGATTATAGCCAGATAGAATTACGTATCATGGCGGCCTTTTCCCAGGATACTTCCATGATAGAAGCTTTTAAGAATGGAAGAGATATTCATGCCACCACTGCGGCCAAAATTTTCCAGGTCCCGCTGGAGCAGGTAAGCGGAGACATGCGCCGCAAAGCAAAAACAGCGAATTTCGGGATCATTTATGGCATTTCTGCCTTCGGTTTATCCCAGCGGCTGAAAATTCCAAGGGGAGAGGCCAAAGATATCATCGATGCTTATTTTAAGGAGTTTCCCTCGGTGAAAGCCTACATGGACCAAAGCATAGAAAAAGCCCGGAAAAATGAATTTGTGGAAACCATTTTGGGAAGGAGGCGATACTTGCGGGATATCAATAGCCGAAATGCCACCATGAGAGGTTTTGCAGAAAGAAACGCCATCAATGCCCCCATTCAGGGCTCAGCGGCAGATATGATCAAAGTAGCCATGATTCAGGTACACGAGTGGATGCTCCAAAACAACCTCCGATCCAAAATGATATTGCAGGTACATGATGAACTGGTTTTTGATGCGCACAAGGAAGAAACGGAGCTGTTAAAAAAAGAAATTCCCAAACTCATGTCTGAGGCCATCAAAATAGCTGTGCCTTTGGAAGTAGAGGTCGGTATGGGTAAAGATTGGTTGGAAGCCCATTGAGGATGATAGCTGATAAAAATCAATTCCTAAACAAATATGGATCCATTTGCTAAGCCCTACCATGGCCAAAATTAAAACTGCTTATTTCTGTCAAAACTGTGGCGTGGAGAGTGCCAAATGGGTGGGAAAATGTCCGTCCTGCGGCGAGTGGAACACTTATGTAGAAGAGGTAATCCAAAAAGAGGAAGGCCAAAGGGGAGCCTGGAAACCCGGCAACACAGACCCCAAAAAAGTCAGCAAACCGAAAAGGCTCAAAGAAATCAACTACGAGGAACAATCCAGGTTGGTCAGCGGGGATGAGGAACTGGACAGGGTGCTGGGCGGAGGGATCGTGCCTGGCTCACTGGTCCTGATAGGCGGAGAGCCTGGTATTGGTAAATCCACCCTGATGCTGCAGATCGCCCTGATGCTCCGCCATACAAAAATTTTGTATGTTTCCGGTGAAGAAAGTGAAAACCAGATCAAAATGCGCAGTGAGCGCATGAAATACCAATCTGACCAATGCTATGTGCTTTCAGAAACCAATACCCAACACATATTTCAGCAAATAGAATTATTAAAACCCGATTTACTGGTTATCGACTCCATCCAAACCCTGCATAGCCAGTATGTCGCTTCAGCAGCCGGTTCAGTAAGCCAAGTCAGAGAATGTACCGCTGAATTGATGAAATTCGCCAAACAAACCGGCACCCCTGTTTTTCTTATAGGTCATATCACCAAAGACGGCTCCATTGCCGGACCAAAAATCCTGGAGCACATGGTAGATACAGTTTTGCAGTTTGAAGGCGACCGGCACCTGAGTTACCGAATCCTGCGGACCTCCAAAAACCGCTTTGGTTCCACCAACGAACTGGGGATTTATGAAATGCATGCCGATGGCCTGAAGGCGGTCACCAATCCTTCTGATATCCTTCTGACACAGCGGGAAGAACAACTCAACGGCGTGGCTATTGGAGCCATGCTGGAAGGAAACCGCCCCCTATTGATCGAAATTCAATCTTTGGTCAGCCCTGCCACCTACGGTACCCCTCAGAGAAGCAGCACCGGTCATGATGCCAAAAGACTTAACATGCTCCTGGCGGTCCTGGAAAAAAGAGGGGGAATGCGGTTGGGACAACAAGATGTATTCCTCAATGTTGCCGGTGGGCTTAGGGTAGATGACCCTGGATTGGACCTGTCCGTCTGCGCTTCTATCATATCTTCCCATGAAGACAGTCCCATTGACCCAGGTATCTGTTTTGCGGGGGAAGTTGGCCTTGGGGGGGAGATCAGGGCAGTCAACCGCATCGAAAGCCGCATTGCCGAAGCTGCAAAAATGGGCTTTCAAAAGATCATCTTGTCCAGGTATGCCATCAAAGGACTGGACCAGCGTAAATTTTCTATAGAAATTTCACCTGTGGGTAAGTTGGAAGAAATGTACCGCCACCTTTTTTTATAAATTTCAGCCCTCCAAATCTTCCAAAGGTTTTTTACCCCCAAAAGCAGCAAAACAGCAGTTTTTATGTAAGACTTCCAGGTGAGTAAACCCCACTTTCTCCATCAGTTTGAGTTGGAACGTCATGGAGCGGGGACTGTCTTCTTTTTCAATATAATCGAAAACTTTCTTCCGGTATTTAAGCCCCCCTATCGACTCCAGGTACCGGGCATACCTGTTCCACATCATTTCCTGCACTTTTGGATCATCATGAGCCACCAGGTCAGACACCCAAAACGATCCACCGGGTGCCAGAAGCTTGAATATTTTACCAAAAACATGCTCCCAGTCCTGTTCATCCCTGAGGTGATGCAGCACGGCTGCCGCTACAATAATATCATATTTATTGGCTGTCAATTCAGCATCTCTGATATCTGACTGTATGGTATTTACTTCCCCTGTAGTTGCCCAGGAAACCCGGTCCATGGCTTTTTCCAACATGGGTTCACTCAGGTCCAGTAAATCACAATCAATTTGGGGAAGGTATTGCAATATTTTTAAGGAAAGGTTTCCTGCACCAGATCCAATATCCAGCAAGGTCTTTGCCTGTGGACTGGAAACCACCACGGCATTGGCAATCAACTCCATGGATAACGGCGCATCCATGGTAGCCTCCTGACCGGTATCCAGGTTTGAAAAACGTTCCACATCCCGGTCGAATCTTTCCCTGATTTCCTCAGTAGTCGATTTATTTAGCATAGGGTCATCTTAAGTTTTAATAAAAACAAATTCGATTTTAACCATTTTTCATTACAATTACAATAAATAGCCGTCCATACCGATAAAATGCGGGTTAGTACCCATTATATCCGAAAGGTTAACAGGTGCCTGAATTTCATCGCACCCGTTGTAAAAATGATGGAGCGGAAGCCTGCTTCTCCAGGTCAATCAAAAAACCGTTGACTACGGCAAATAATAAAGTGCCTTCGCGTTCCAGGTAGAAATCGGGAGTGTTTTGCAATCCGGGCTTTAAATCGGGCTCCTTTTCAGAAGAAAATAAAAGTAGCGGCAAGTCATAAAATTTGCCTTTGTCCTCCTCTTTTGTCTTTATGGCCATATATCCTTGTGTAAGCAACTCCCAGGCCAGGCTATCGCTCAATTCTTCCAGGGCCATTTCCTCAGTCCAAACTTTAGCCGCAGTCAAGTTCATCCTCTCGGCATCTATTTCCTGATACCCATAAAAAACCGAGAGGTCTCCCCAATCTGAAACCGAAGCGCTGGAATACCGAATACTGTCCTGATACCGGTCCGATCTCCGGATACCAATATCGGTCTGATAGCTGTAATCCCTGGCTTCAGCTGAAACATTTTTTATCAAAAGGTCCATTAATTTGGAATCATTGTCCGGGATAGCGAAATATTCCTCCTCCGTAAAATTTTCATATCCCTGGCTGGCAATTTCGTAGAGGGCGTTGAGAATGATCATGAAATTGAGTTTCCTGATATATTGCTTTTCTGGATCATCCGGGTATCCCCCGGACTCTATCAAAATGGTACTGGTCCCCCACTTTTGAAAATTATCTCCAAAAGCCCTGGGCTCAAAAGTATCGTTGTACTTTCCCACATGTCCCGGAACCTCTTTCTGCAGCACCCGATTCATCCCTGCAATCAACTTCATGGCCCTGCTTCTGATGTCATTGATTTCCCTGGCTTCATTATAGGCTGGAGCCAAAACGGAAATGGTGGCAGGCTGGGGAGTTCCCTGAGCATTGTAATATATATTTTGGTCATGCAGGTTAAATCCAAATTCAGGTTCAAACTCATCCCTTGCCTCTTTCAGAATGATGCCTTCCGGACTGCTTTGTCTGATTGCATCCCTATTGAGATCAATGTCCTGCGCATTCCTTCTCTCAAATCTTTCCGCTCCGTCAGGGTTTACCATGGGAATGAAGCGCAGCTTTAATTTTTCCCGAATTGCAGAGCGGATATCCTCAAATTCGTCATCCGGCGAGCCCTCTAAAAAATTAAATAGGTCAAAGAGTGCCATAGTGGCCGTACTTTCATTGCCATGCATCTGTGACCACAACATCACCCTTACCTCCCCCTCGCCAAAAGTCAGGGAATGTATGGGTCTTCCTTCCACGGAATGGCCCAACACCTGGTATTCAAAGGCAGTAGAACGGTTTTGGATCAGGGGCGCAATTTTGTCATAGCCAAACCTGCGTTTGGTGATGTGCTTTTCCTGATATTTGGCATGGGCAGCTACTAAATCGGCGATGTCCAGAACTGCTGGTTTTTGCGGTTCCTGGCAAGCCTGGAGGGCGATCAAACAAATCAGCAGCAACAATGAGAGTGGGTGCTTAGTGGTCATTTCCTTTTTGAAGGTTGGTTTTTCTGTAAATATGGTTATTTTTGATTAGATTTTTAAGTAAGAAATTAAAAGCCATGGGCTTTATTCTATCTTTGGGTATTGGAAATACCACCTCATTTTTATGAAGCTCGAACTACTACCGTATAAACTTCCCCTGAAACACACCTTTACCATCGCCCATCAAAGCCGGGATGTACAAGATACCCTTATCGTGAAATTGCTGGACAAAGATGGCCTTTATGGATTGGGAGAGTCCACCACCAATCCGTTCTATGGTATCAGCCTCGAAAACATGCTGGCCAGTTTGAATGAGGCAGCAGTTATGCTTGCTGACCTGGATTCCATGCATCCGGAAAAACTTTGGGAATTAACGCAATCTTATTTTAAAGGAAATCCCTTTGCCCAATGCGCCCTGGATATGGCTGCCTGGGACCTTTATGCTAAAAAGAAGGATAAAAAACTTTACGAACTGCTGAATTTGAACCCGGATCATATTCCCGTCACCAACTTCACCATAGGTATCGCACCCATTCCAAAAATGATTGAAAAAATGAAGGAACTGGATTGGCCAATCTATAAGATAAAACTGGGTACTGATCATGACCTTGACATTGTTAAGACCCTGAGGAAGCATACAGATGCCGTTTTCAGAATTGACGCCAATTGCGCCTGGACAGCAGATCAGGCCATCACTTATTCCCGGGAGCTAGCCGAACTGAATGTAGAATTTATGGAACAGCCACTACCCAAAGATGACTTTCAGGGAATGAAAAAAGTGTATGCAGCAAGTGCCCTGCCTGTGATCGCTGATGAAAGCTGTATCGTGGAAGAAGATGTAAAGAAATGTCAGGGACATTTTCATGGCATCAATGTAAAATTGGTAAAAGCCGGGGGCATCACTCCCGGTTTGAGAATGCTGCAAGAGGCCAAATCCCTGGGCATGAAAACCATGGTGGGCTGCATGACCGAATCATCGGTGGGTATTTCTGCCATCGCACATATTGCCCCATTACTTGATTACGTTGACATGGACGGAGCCATGTTGTTGGCCAGTGATATTGCAAAGGGAGTGACCATTTCTCCGGAACGGGTGACCTTTCCGGACCGGCCTGGAACAGGTGCCTTGCTGATTTAATTGTCTTACAGATGAGCCATACTTACCTTAGCCAGCAACTGGGCAGACAAATCGTATACCAGGAGAAAACCTACCTGCATTTCAGCGGAACGGCCTATTTGGGAATGGGAGCCTTGCCGGCATTCAAAAACCTGCTTGTCGCAGGCATCAACCGGCATGGTCCCAATCATGGATCCAGCAGGAACAGTAATGTACAGCTTCCCATTTATGATCAGTTTGAAAGCCGCTTTGCTGAAAACGCCGGGGCTCCGGATGCCCTACTGCTCAGCAGCGGATACCTGGCAGGCCAGCTTGCCCTTGAAACTTTAAGTAAGCAAACTGACCTGACCTGGGTGGCACCGGATTCCCACCCTGCCATATTACCATCCCGGTTCAAGCCCTATAGTGGCACTTTTACGGCTTGGTCAAAGCATTGTATACAAAAGTCAAAAGAGCTGATCGGGCAAAACATTTTGTTACTTTCCAATGCCGTAAATCCCCTGAAGCCTGAGATTAATGATTTTCAATGGACCAAAAACCTATCTGCTGCCAACAGGTATTTTTTGCTGGTGGATGATAGCCATGCCTTTGGGATATTGGGAGATGACTTGTACGGCACCTACTCCCGCTGGAAGGGTTTACCAGTGGAGTTAATGGTATGCGGGTCTTTGGGAAAAGCCCTCTCGCTCCCGGCAGGCATCATCCTGGGAGATCGGTTGTGGATTGAAAAGGCAAAAAAAAGCCCCGTTTACCGCTCCTCTTCTCCCCCGGCACCAGCCTTTCTGGATGTCTTTCTACAAGGCAGGTCATTGTACCTGGATCAAAGGAAAAAACTGCTGAACAATGTGCGTCAGATCTATAATGCTTTGTCAAACCACAAGGGGTTCCACCTTCTAAACAACTATCCGGTCATTACTTTTGCCAATGCTGACTGGGTGGAGCAACTGCATGAGCTGGGGTTTATTTTATCTTCCTTTCCCTACCCTTGTCCTGAGGACAAGCCAGTAAACCGAATTGTGATATCCGCCTGGCACGAGGAGGAAGACCTGAAGGCCCTTTACCAGGCACTGATGAAATTGCGCAAAACCAGTACTGATTATTAAATTCTGGTCTCGGAAAGGACCAAAAATTGAGCAGCTTCAGGTTAAAATTTTATTGGTGTGTATAAAAAAATCGGTGCTAGCGGTCTGCATTTGCTTTCTTGATCAGGGTTAAACTCCGACTCAGCCACTTACTCCACCTCGCCTGCCTGCTGGGTTTGCTTCTCGTAAAGCTCCGCATAGGTACCTTTGGCTTGCATCAATTCCTCATGGTTTCCTTTTTCTACTACCCTTCCATCGTCCAATACAATGATCTGATCGGCCAGCTTGGCAGAAGATACCCGGTGAGAAATGATAATGGAAGTCCTGCCTTTCATGATTTTTTCCAGCGCATTCAAAATGGCATTCTCCGTTTTGGTATCTACAGCGGAGAGACAATCATCCAAAAGCAATATTCTGGGGGATTTGGCCACAGCTCTGGCGATGGACACCCGTTGTTTCTGGCCTCCGGATAAGGTAATCCCTCTTTCTCCCAGGCGGGTATGGAAGCCTTTTGGAAACTCGATAATGTTTTGGTATACGTCTGCATCCTTTGCTGCCTGATCGATGATTGCATCATCCAGTTTCTCCCCCAGACCAAACCCAATATTATTGGTGATGGTGTCACTAAAAAGAAATACATCCTGTGGTACGTAACCTATTTGCTCCCTGAGGTTGGCAATATCAAAGGAGCGGATATCATGGCCATCTATCAAAATGCGACCTTCTGTGGCATCATACATGCGCATGAGAAGATTAGCCACCGTAGATTTTCCAGAACCTGTAGTGCCAATAACTGCCAGCGATTCGCCAGCTCCAATGTCAAAACTCACCTTATCCAGCGCTTTAATGCCCGAATCAGGGTAAACGAATGAAAGGTTTTCTACTTTAATATTACCCTTCAGGTCCAGGGTAAGATGTTCCGTACTGAGGATATCATTTTTGTGGTCCATGAATTCATTGATTCTGGCCTGAGAAGCTGCTGCTCGCTGAACAATACTGGTCACCCATCCCAGGGAGGTCACAGGCCAGGTAAGCATGTTCACATATAAAATAAATTCAGCAATGACTCCATATCCTATGGCTCCTTCAATGACCTGTATCCCACCTACATAGACCGTAATGATGGTACTCAAACCGATCAGCGCCAGGATTAAAGGAAAGAAAAGGGATTGCACCCTGGTGAGCGCAATGGATTTTTCCTTGTAATCTTCACTGGCATTTTCAAATTTCCTGGCACTGTCTTCTTCTCTTACAAAAGATTTGATCACCCGGATACCCGAAAAGGCTTCTTGTACAAAGGTACTTAAACCAGAAAGGCTCCTTTGTATTTTTTCCGACCTTTCATTGATCATGTTGTTTACCACGTAAATGCTCAAGGACAAAATGGGAAGCGGCAACAGGGAGTAAAGGGTCAGCGGCACATTCACGGTAAGCATATAACCTATCACCATTGGAAATAAAATAACCAGGTTGATGCCGTACATAAGGGCCGGACCAAGGTACATCCTTACCTTGGAAACATCTTCGGTAATCCTGGCCATGAGGTCACCAGTGCTGTTTTGCCTGAAAAAACTTAAGGGCAAACTCTGGTAATGCCTGTAAATGTCATTTTTGATATCGTATTCAATTAGCCTGGACATGGCAATAATGGTTTGCCGGATTAAAAAGAGAAACAGTCCCCGAAGCAAAGCCATTCCCAGGATCAACAGCCCAAATATTAAAATATATTTCATAAAAAAGCTTCTGGCGAGCGCTTTCACCAAACCCCCTTCTTCATAAACCTGATAATAGCTAAAAGTTTCGACCACATAATCAATGGCAATACGGACCAGCTGTGCCGGAATAATGACAAAAATATTGGAAATAAAGGTAAAAACTATTCCCAAAAAAAGGTATAGTTTGTATCGGTATAAAAACTTATTTAATCTCCAAAGGGGCTTCACAAAATAAAAAACTTTTTAATTATCAATATCATTTACAATAGATGTAATATTGCAGGGATTGAACGGAAGAAGTGCCATTAATTATGCATGTGTTCTGGGCTACCTGAACGCAAATATAACGTTTTCCAATGACCAAAGTTCAATTATTTATTTGTCCTTTGCGGGTACATTTATTAATTTGCAGAAATTTTCGAAATGATAAGCCCATTTGCTTTGAAAGCAGCTTACAGCGTTCATTCCATTACGTTCTTTAATTTCAGTTAATGTTAAACAGAAGAATCCTTAGAGTAAAAGCATTTCAGACACTTTATGCTTATCAGCAGTGCAAGAATTCCAATGCTAATCTGGCGCAGGATTTCATCAGGGAAGCTTTTCTGCCTGATCTCAATACCATGGAGATTCAGGACAAAGGCCAATTAAAAAAAGAGGCAGAACGATGTATCCATCTTTTTTTGAATAACCTGAATAAAGGGCAATTGAACGGGACGAACGAGTCCAGTGAAAAAATAAGACATACAGCCACGAAAGCGATTGATCTTTATTATAAGTACAACAAAAAGGACAGAGACTTTTTAAAAAACAACATGTTGACTGCGGTTGAAAATATTCCTGGCCTCTACCTGTATGCCATTAGCATGCTGTTGGGTTTCGGGGAGCATGTCAGAAAGGAAAAGACGAAAAAAAGGATATTTGAAGAGCAGCCGATCATCCAACCTGCTTCTTTTCACAATCTGGCAAACAACAAAGCCCTTGAAATCATCTCAGCCAATCATTCCTTCAAGCGGGAATGCCTCAGGTTTCAGGTTGATTTGGAAGATCTGGAGCAGGAGATCAAAGAGTGGTACCGGGAATTGGTTAAGCCGCAGGAGGATTACCAGAAATACATGCGAATTGAAAATCCTACTTTTGAGCAAGATAAAGAGGTACTTCAGGCGATTTTGAAAAAGGTAGTCTTTAAATCTGAAGCACCGCTTAGTTTTTTTCAAGACAAAGACCTGAATTGGTCTGAAAACAAATCAATTGTGAGAAGTTTGGCATCGAAAGTGCTAAAGAATTTGACAGGAAATGAGGAAAGTTCAGACGAAATTCTTCCCGAGCTGGCGCTTAACTGGGAGGAGGACAAGGAATTCTTCCAAAATATATTTAACTTGACCATCACATCTGATGAAGATTTCAGCACCTTGATTGCTGAAAAAACAAAAAATTGGGATGTGGAAAGGATTGCGTTGACTGACAGGATTATACTGATCATGGCATTGACGGAGATGGTAAATTTTCCAAGTATCCCAACCAAAGTGACCATTAACGAGTACATAGATATATCCAAAACATACAGCACGCCCAAAAGCAAGCAGTTTGTAAACGGGCTATTAGATACCTTATCGAAAGAATTAACCGATAGCGGAAAAATCCGTAAAAGTGGTAGAGGACTTATTGATAATAAATAATACAGATAATGAGTAAAAAAACAAATTCAATATTCGTTTTTGCCTTGGGAGCAGGTATTGGGGCTGTTCTGGGGGTGCTTTATGCGCCGGATTCAGGCAATAACACCAGAGATAAATTGTCTTACCGTTTGGGTAAGTATAAAAATGAATTGGAAGACCTTATCGATGATCTGGTGGAAGGAAAAAGTCTCCCTGATAACCTGGCCAAATCCGAAGGTGACAAAGTCATCACAGAGGCCAAGTCAAAGGCAGAAAACCTGCTTAACGATGTAAATAAGCTAATTGACCAAATTAATAAAGAAAACAACAATTAAAATACGCAATATGAATTATTCAAAAATTTCAGTGTGGCTTTTGGGAGCCTCCTTATTGTTTACAGGAGCTTGCAGCCAGGGGGACAAAGATGACAGGATAGAAGCTTTGGAGCAAAAAATATCTCAAATGGAGCAAAACCAGGTGGTTACCCCCAGTAATGCACAAAATGTGACACCTGCTGACCCCTCCTCAATTGCAGCTTTCTCATTTGAGGAAGAGGTATATGATTTTGGAACCATACAGGAAGGCAAAACAATCGAGCACCTTTTTACCTTTGAAAACACAGGACAGGCGCCTCTGGTCATTTCAAATATTCAGGCTTCCTGTGGTTGTACCACCCCTGAATGGACCAAAACACCTATTAAGCCGGGAGATGAAGGTTTTGTAAAAGTAGCATTCAACTCCTCCGGGAAATCGGGTGTCCAGAGCCCAACGGTTACGATTCAGGCAAATACCTCTCCAAATGTAACCCGTTTAAGACTTAAAGGAACAGTAAATAAAAATTCGGCTTCAGCATCACAACCTGCTGCAGGTCCAGTTAAAAGATAACAATGTATAATCAAATATTGCTTCAATTAGATGGTGCAGGAAGTGGCATCATGGGTCAGGTATTTCTATTTGGAAGTATCATTTTGATCATGTACTTTTTCATGATCAGACCCCAGCAAAAAAAACAAAAAGAAACCACCAGATTTATTTCTGAAATAAAAAAAGGTGATCATGTGGTTACCGTAGGGGGAATCCACGGAAAAATCTTTTCCGTTGAAGGGGATATTGTGCAAATAGAACTGGACAAAGGAATGAAACTGAAAGTGGAAAAATCGGCACTCTCTCTGGATTACTCCAAAAAATTAAATAATGGTAAATAATTTCAAGTACAGTTGAGTACCTTCGGCAAATACTTCAGGAAGCTAAAACCTGAAAAAACATCCAACCTGAAAGTGGTAGTCCTATGTGTTTTCACGGCTTCCACTTTTTGGCTTTTGAACGCCCTCAACAAAGACAACTATACCACTACCGTAAACCAGCCAGTCATCATTGACTATGACAGGGAGGAATATATGGCTGTAGCCGATGTCCCCAGGGAAATTAGAATTTCTATCAATGGGAATGGCTGGGATTTGCTCAAAAGGCATTTCAAAATCGGTGTTACAGATTTTGAAATCCAACTTGAAGAACCTTCCCAACAGCCCTACCTGCTTACTTCAAATATAGAAAATCAGCTTTCAGAGCATATTTCGTCCACCAATCTGGTAGATATAGTGCAAGACACCTTATTTTATCAAATTGATAAAATCGTATCAAAAAGAATTCAGCTGGCCGCAGATACCAGCTCAAACACGCTGGCCGAAAATCATGCCTATGCCTCAGACATTCGGATAGAACCCGAAACGGTAATGGTAAAAGGCCCCATTTCTATCATCGAGCAACTTGAAGGGAAGCTTAAAGTACCCTTAGGCGAGCAAAATATTGAGGATGACTTTTCCAGGCTCCTTCCCCTGGAATTAGGCAGGGATTTGAGCAGGTTTCTATCCCTGGATGAAGAGTCCGCTCAGGTATCTTTCGAGGTAGAAGAATTTCTTGAAAACACTTTACAACTGGAGATCAACAAGCTTTATTTCCCAAATAATGTAGGCATTGACAGCGAGGTCACAGAAGTAAGGGTTAACCTGTTTGTGGGAGAAAGCAGCATGGAGGACTTTCAAAACCTGGACCTTCAGGCCATCCTGAACTACAACAACCGGAACCGGGAGGACAGTACCATTTCAGTATCATTAAATACTTTACCTGATTATATCAGGGACGTTTCCTTTGAACCCGAAAGCTTCAAGTTGACCTATGAATAAGCCCAAACCGCTTACGGTTGGTATCAGCGGAGGTATAGGAGCAGGAAAAACATGGGTTGCCAGGATTTTTGCTTTATTGGACATCCCCATCTACAATGCAGATGAAAGAGCCAGGTGGCTTATGGCCCATCAAAAAGATCTGAAGTCAAAGATTCGCTCTGCCTTCGGGGCGCCATCCTATTTTCTGGATGGAAGCTTGAACAGAAAGTACCTGGCGGAGAAAGTCTTTGCAGACCCAGTCCTCACCAACAAAATAAATACCCTGGTCCACCCTGCTGTACGGGAGGATTTCAAGGAATGGGTAGGCAGGCAAGAAACAAACTATGTGTTAAAGGAAGCAGCCTTATTGTTCGAAACAGGATCTTTTCAGGAATTGGATTTCACCATCCATGTCACTGCCGCAGAATCACTCCGAATCGGGCGCATCCAAAAAAGAGATCCCCACAGGTCCCGGCAACAGATCGATCAAATCATGTCAAAGCAATGGAAAGATGACAAAAAAAATGAATTGGCTGATTTTATTTTATTCAATGATGAAACGAGGCTGGTGATTCCCCAGGTGCTTCAAATCCATCAAAGTTTGGCCTCAAGCAATCGATAATACCCTTCATCCATCAGATTTCTGCAAGGCTGATTTGGTCCAGATAAAATTTCATCCTCGAATGGTTTTGGTTTAGGAAGTCGATTTTATCAATCCTGTCATATTTATGGTTGTAAAAAACCTCCACATACTCTTTCCCCAATAAATAAAGATTTACTTTATAGGCATAGTAACGAATGGCAACCACAAAAGTCCCTTCTGTATACAATTTTTGAACTTTCTTATGAAGTGTAAGCTTTCTAAAATCCTCTTTACTCATATCACATTTATTGATATCTCTCATCAAACGGTTTTTTTGCTTGATGCATCTTTCTAATTTAGGTTTTACGGCTTAGCGAGAATAAAAGTAAATAAATATTGTAAAAATTACACCCGGAATCAGAAGTTATTTAATGATCCCTTCTACCTTTTGCAAGATTGAGTTTTGCATGTTAGTTTTAGGCTTTTTATGGATGGTCAAATTTCAGTTCCTTTATGAATAATAATCACACAATGAAAATCGGGTTCTGGATCGTGTTTTTCGGACTATGCATGTTAGTTTTTAGTGCCTGTTCCGCTTCCCGTAAGATTCGGCAGCAAAACATACAGCAGGTGATTGATACCGCAAAATCCTTTCAGGGAACACCCTACCGGTATGGTGGCAGTACCAGAGCAGGCATGGATTGTTCTGCCCTGGTATATTTGTCGTTCCGAAGCGTAGGAATCACCTTGCCCAGGGTTTCCGTGGATCAAAGCAGGGTAGGAAAGCGGGTTTCAAAAAGAAAACTAAAAAAAGGAGATGTGGTATTTTTCGCCACCGGCAGAAGAAGGCGAAGGGTAACCCATGCCGGGATCGTTACAGAGAAAAAGCGTGGTAGAACGTATTTTATTCATGCCTCCACTTCTTTGGGCGTGACAGAAGACCATATTCAATCGAAATATTGGTCCAGAAAGTGGGTCCGGGCCAGGAGAATCTTTTAACCCGCATCAATTAAAATCTCAGGTTAGCGTTAATTTTTCTCCTTAAAAAGGTAGTAATATAAAAAATTCAGACAAAGTGTATTAATTTTTAAAACATCCTTTGGTATTCAGCAATATTAACTAATTTTGCACTCGAATTAAAAGTATTGTTCCTATTCATCTTAAAATATAACAATGGCGAATACTGGTAAGATAACTCAGGTAATTGGTCCTGTTGTGGATGTTTCCTTTGAGGGAAGTAAACTGCCAAATATCCTTGATGCGCTTGAATTGACAAAAGAAAATGGCCAGAAAGTTATTCTGGAGGTTCAGCAACACCTTGGTGAAGACCGGGTACGAACCATTGCCATGGACTCCTCAGAAGGCATGGTCCGTGGCATGGCTGTTTTGGACCTGGGTGCCCCCATTTCTGTACCCACCGGAGACAGTATCAAAGGAAGGTTATTTAATGTAGTAGGTGAAGCCATTGATGGATTACCCCAACCTGAGACCAAAAACCGACTTCCCATACACAGATCAGCTCCTAAATTTGAGGATCTAACGACCTCTGCAGAGGTGCTTTATACCGGAATTAAGGTAATTGACCTGATCGAGCCTTATGCAAAAGGTGGTAAAATCGGACTTTTTGGAGGTGCTGGTGTAGGTAAAACGGTACTGATCCAGGAATTGATCAACAATATTGCCAAGGCTTACTCCGGTCTTTCCGTGTTTGCAGGTGTAGGTGAGCGTACGCGGGAAGGTAATGACCTGCTCCGTGAAATGATTGAATCAGGCATCGTAACTTACGGAGATGATTTTGTGAAATCACTGGAAGAAGAAGGAGGATGGGATTTGTCAAAAGTAGACATGGACCGATTGCAGGATTCCAAAGCCACCTTCGTATTTGGTCAGATGAATGAGCCTCCCGGAGCCCGTGCACGGGTAGCCCTGACAGGACTGACCCTGGCAGAATATTACAGGGATGGAGAAGGAGAAGGTGCAGGAAAAGATATCCTTTTCTTTATTGATAATATTTTCCGCTTTACACAAGCAGGTTCTGAAGTGTCTGCCCTGTTGGGTAGGATGCCTTCAGCGGTAGGGTATCAGCCTACTTTGGCCACCGAAATGGGTGCCATGCAAGAGCGGATTACTTCGACCAAAAATGGATCCATTACCTCGGTACAGGCAGTGTATGTGCCTGCCGATGACTTAACTGACCCGGCCCCGGCTACCACTTTTGCACACCTTGATGCTACTACGGTACTGTCAAGAAAAATTGCGGAACTGGGTATCTATCCGGCTGTGGATCCTTTGGATTCGACTTCCAGGATACTTGAACCAGGCATTTTGGGTGATGAACACTATGATTGTGCTACCCGGGTAAAGGAGATCTTGCAGCGCTACAAAGAATTGCAGGATATCATTGCCATTTTGGGTATGGAAGAGCTCTCTGAAGAGGATAAAATGATCGTTCACCGTGCCAGGAGAGTACAACGATTCTTGTCTCAACCCTTTCACGTGGCGGAACAATTTACCGGCCTTAAAGGTGTATTGGTAGACATCAAAGATACCATCAAAGGATTTAACATGATCATGGACGGTGAACTGGACCATTTACCTGAAGCTGCCTTTAACCTGGTAGGAAACATCGAAGATGCCATTGCCAAGGGAGAAAAAATGCTGGCTGAAGTAAAATAAGCAAAGGGTTGTTTTGAAGGGCAAGCTTCTTGTTCACCATAAAGAGAAATCATGCATTTAGAAATCATTACCCCGGATAAAAAAGTATTTGAAGGAGAAGTATCAGAGGCCACTTTTCCCGGCGCAAACGGTTCCTTTCAGGTCTTGAAAAACCATGCTGCCATCATATCTGCATTGGATAAGGGGGCTGTTTCCTATACCACGACAAATGGACGAAAATCTCTGGTCGTGGAAGGAGGAGTGGTGGAAGTAAACGATAATAAAATTATTGTACTGGCCGAAAAAGTAATCGCCTGATCGGTAAAAAATACTATAAAAAAGGGTTTCGGAGCTATTCCGGAACCCTTTTTTGTTTTCCCTCTATTTCCCTAAAAAATCCAGGGCTTTTTTCACCGAACCCTTCTCTGTAAGAAGGGCTTTGGCTTGCTCATAATCAACGATTCCAGCCCTTTTCATCAACATTTTCACACTTCGATCAATGATTTTATCGTTGATAAGCAGCACATTAACCATCTTGTTATCCTCTACCCTTCCCAACCTGATCATGGCAGTGGTGGAAATCATATCAAAAATCATTTTCTGGGCAGTCCCGGCCTTCATGCGGGTACTTCCTGTCACAAACTCCGGTCCGGTGATCACCTCTACAGCAAAATCCGCCTCAGTGGCAATGGGGGATTCCGGATTGCTGACAATACATCCTGTCGGAATGCCATTTTCCCTGCAGGCCTTGAGCGAGGCCCACACAAAGGGAGTAGTGCCACTGGCAGAAATTCCCAATACAAAATCTCCGGCTGATATGTCCTGGCGCTGCAAGGCCAGCCATCCTGCCTCCCTGTCATCTTCTTCTTCCTCCCTGGCCTCAATCAGGTGTTCCACTCCTCCGGCAAGTATAACATTTACCATTCCCCTGGGAATCCCATAGGTGGTTGGCAACTCTATGGCATCCAAAACCGAAAGCCGGCCTCCGCTTCCAGCTCCCAAATAAAACAACCTCCCACCGGCTTCCAGCTGCTCTACGATCTTTCCTATCAGCAAATTGATCTCTGGCAGGGCTTTTTCTATGGACAGGGCTACTTTTTTATCCTCATTATTGATGTGAGCTGTCAGTTCTTCTACAGACATTTTTTCCAAATGCCTGTACAATGAGTCTTTTTCTGTGATCTTTGTCATGAATAATTCATTTTGAGCAGATATTTTTTATTTTAAAGGTTGCTGCATTAAATCGTAGGTCCGGAAGAGGTATTGGCGCTGTCCTGGGCAATTCCTGCCGAAGCTTTTATGACTTGCAGGTCCTGTCTCAATTTTTGAGAAAAAATAGCGACATCCGAACTATGGATGATGGTGTTGACCCCTTCATTTCTGGAAATGGGAATGTGTTCTGGATCAATAAAGACAAAATCAAAGCCGGCACTTTCCATGGCACCGGGCCACAATGGATGTTGGGAGGTGATGCAGGCACCAAATACCAATTTATCCGTTTTGATATTGTTCAAAAAACCCATATTCCTATTCATTAACCGGGGGGCTGATTACGTTGAGGTACCTTCCCATCCAATAGGGCAACAACCAAATATCTCCCGCACTGTTTTCCTGGGTGCCAGCCCGTCCTCCATCCAGTCCAAACCGATTGGCATTGTGCTTTCGGATTTGCAATTCATCAGGAGGAAGAACCTCTCGGGTGCTTTGTCTCCGGAAATTTTCCTCTAACAACTCAATATCCTTCCGATGACTGTTTTTTACCGTCCAGTTGATCATATCCAGGGGGTATTCCTGTAAGTACCAGACAGCTTCCTTTAAATCAAAATTCTCAGGTGAAACCATGGCCGTAAAAATATTCCAAAGCCCCTCCTTTTCGGGTCTCTCCGCTTCCCAGTGGTCGATAATGGACGCTTTGTATTTTTCTTTCAGTTCCTCAGTAAAGGCATATCTGTACAGGCCCCAATAGCCCAAAAAGTACATTTCATCATCAGAATGGTTCCAGGACTCTGAAAGCATGGCCGCCCAATCATCACTTCCCTCTTTCGCTTTGCCAATACCTTCCATGGGACGCATCATGTTTTCCAGGTATCCATGATTCTCCATCAAATCATACGCTTCCTGCTTATAAATTTCCTTTCCGGTAAAGTGATAAGCTGTCTGCAACATCGCCACAATATTAGAGGAATTTAATTTCCGGTCACCTACCATGGTGGGAAAACCATTTACGTACTCCGGGTTCCACTTTCCCCAGGTGGTGGGTTTCCCATCATAATCAATCAGGTACCAGTCGTTATCTACAATGTGCTGCATGAGTTCGTCCAATAGCCGGATGGCCTTGGCCCGAATGCTTTCTTCATTCACCAACTCTGCTATCACTCCAAATACAAATACATGACCAATGGCTTCATCACTGCTGGTGGTGGCCTTCCAATCCCACTCAGGGTCTGAAGCATGCTGCCAGCGCTCCGGATCGGAGAGCCTTTCTATGTACCCACTTCTCTCAAATGACCTGGAAGGAAATCCCTCTATGGGATTAATGGTATACAGCCGCTCCAGGGCATCCAGAGATTCTCTTACATTTTGCAAGGCATCTGCTGAGCCCGTCACTGCATATCGAAAGGCTTCTCCACCCAGATACATAGAAGTCCATAGGCCATCATTGTCGGAATCACCAAGCCTGCCAGAATTTACATTCCCCTTTTCCATTCCAACCAGGCTGGCATTAAAGCCATGCCGAATATGCCTTTCCCTTACCTGCCGATCATAAAAATCGGCCTTTTCTGCCAGCGTATAGGTAGCGAACACCAGTTTACCCAGTCCCTGGTCTGTCATCAAAAGTACTTCATCCTCATTCATAGGGCTGATGTGAACAACTTTTTCACCAGGGAGCCACCTTTCCCCGAAATAGTAATTGAACCTCCCATCTTCCCTGAGCATGAAGGCACCCATTTCAGACCCAAACCAAAGCAAACCGTTGATCTCTGTTATCGCCGTTAATTCCGGCCATGGCAGGGCACTGTTCTTTTCTTCCAGCACCCGATTTTCAGAAAGGTCCCATTCGAAGAAACCATCCTGTGTACCAATGGTCAATCTATCCTTTCCGCTTCGTAGTTCGAAACAAGTAAAATCACTTCCTGAAGTAAGGGTATCTATGCTTTGGTTGTCCAAAGAAAAGGTCCGAATAGCGTCTGCCGAAAGCAAATAGAAAACTTTTCTCCCGCTATCGTATTTAATATCCAGAATTTCTGATCCATTGGTGCTGCCTTTCCAGATTATGCCTTCCTCTCCAAGCCAATGGAGCTGCTCTCCATCTGAAACCAAAAAATGGAACCCTTCTGCTTGTGCAAACAACCTGGCCCCCGGAAGTTGATGAAGCAAATACAGGCTTCCTGCCCAGGCGTTGCTAAATACAGCCCTGTCATCCAGGTAGACAAACTGCTCGTCCACCAACAGCATGTCCTTGATCGCCTTATCCTTCATGGGCAGGTAAGTTCTGTCAGGAATCAATGTTCCGGGATAAAGAAAGGCACCTGCATGGGTTCTCATTAATCCATTAGCTGACAATACTTGCACCGTTCCATTTCTGTCGGAAAAGGCTTTTTTAAAATCCTGGTCCTTTTCTTCAACCAAGTACTTTACTCCATACTCCTGAACAAATGGGTGATCTAAATGGATATTCTGGCTATATGCCGGTAGGTTTTGGGCCTGCAGTTTGAATGTACCCAAAAATATCCCCAGTAGCAACAGGGATTTGAATTGTAAGCGCTTCATAAGCATAATTTAATTGGTGATCGTATTTTTGAAATGCTTCATCAAAATCAGCAAATCTCGTTTTGAAATAGATGGTTTATAATAGTCAGATTGAAATGAGGAATTTTGCCAAATAACCGGCATCAGGTTTCAGAATTCGTTTCTTTGGCTCCTTTAAAAATAAATTTGTCCGCCCTGCCCAAAAGACAGGAGCGGACAAAACTTACCTAACCTAACTACTAAAGTCAAATCAATTTTACCCTGTTTGGGCAATCAATCTACTCACTTATATTACAGCACAATTCGATAGAAGGGCTATTCCTAAAAGAAATTATTTAGGTCAATTTTTACATATTTAATGGCTTTGTCTCCACCTTCCAGGTGATAGGAATAGGTAACATGAATTTTTCCGTCTACACTTTGTATCAATGAGGGATAAGAAAATCCCCCAACACCCTTCTTTTCATCTTCCAGATAGATTTTTCCCCTCCAGGTCCTTCCTTCATCATCAGAAATATACATGGACAACTTGTACCGGCCATCATCCACATCATTTCCCAAAAACACCCAAAGACCATTATCCAAAACCAATAATTCCACGCTCGCTGTATTGGGGATGGTGGATTTTTCAGCTGCAGACCAGGTTACTCCCTCATCAGTTGAAAAGCTCCTTTGTATCCTGTTTGGTGCATCCCCACTGTCCCGCATAAGCGCCACGATTTCCCCATCTTTTCTTTGGGCAAGTGCAGGTTGTATAGGTCCCCTACCTACAATGGGCAGGCTTGGCGTCCAGGTTTCCCCATCATCATCTGATATGGCCACCATGGAAAAGTTAAAACCATCAGAATACAGGGGCAACAACAATCTTCCGGACTGTAAAACCAGTGGTTTGATTCGTGTCATCCATCCTATACTGGTTTTCTTACTATCCTTACTGGCTTCCAGAATCATTTCATCGTAGGTGGGTGCATATTCTGACCAGCCTGAGTTGTTTTCGGGCAATTCCCGGAATTTCCGAACCACTTCCTCATGAAATGCTTCTCCCGGTTTCAGGAGGATATTGTCCTGCCAGCCCCAAATGGGTGCTCCTGCGTTATCATAGGTGGTGCTGGTCCTTAATCTGAGAATGGAATGCTCCCAACGATTGGCCTGTACAGCGATCCAAACCAAAAAAAGCTTCCCTTCCTGATTGATAAACAATACCGGATTACAATCAGGCAAACCAGGGGTATCAGCCAATAAAAATGGAGCACCCCATTCCGAAGCTCTCCTCCTCATTCTTGCGCCCATGATCCTGACGTCATCTGCGGTGCGTTCTCCTGAACCTTCAAACCAGGCCGCCAGCAAATCCCCATTGGGAAGGGCCACAATACTACTTCCGTGGACGTGGTTCTTTTGAAGCGGAAAAATCAGGCTCTCGGACTCTACCACCTCTTCCCTGGGAATATATTGCCCAAATGCGGTTGCTGCTGCCAGTATGAAAAACAGGCTGATAAATGATTTCTTCATTGTACTTTCTTTCTTCTCTCCATGACTTCCTGCCAGGTGGTTAATAAGATTCCCTCCTCGGCAATAAACTTTTGTAATTCCGGATGTGTCATTGCCAGCATATCTGCATACCTGGATCCTCCGGAGGAACTTATGCGATCAAAGGTTTTCCGGTCACCATTGCTGTGAACAATCACCATGGCCAGGCCCGGCTCCATTTCTTTAAGGACCGATTTAAATTGTGCTACTTTATAGTCTCCCCATGCTTCATCATCAGGATTTCCCTCGGGCTTCCAGTTTCCACTTACGCTATGCAGGTCATCCAACACCGGTAGTCCGGACGCCCAAATCTGCTGACCAATTTCAGGAGCCTTTCCCAGCATCTCATTCTCTGGTAGTACCATTCCCTCCTTATATTTCCCCTCTTTTTCCAATTGTTTGATCATATTTTCCTTCATCGAAATTTCCAGTAGCTTATTGTTACCTCCCGGAAACATGACAGGTATACCATAATCTACGCCGACTTTAATGTACCGTTCCAGAAACGGTGGATGATAAAACAGGGTCCCCATATGGCTATCCAAATGGGTAGGATTCAGTCCCATGTCAAGTGCCCGGTTTATTTGTGCCCGGATTTCCAATTCCACCTCATCTGGAGTGGCGTGTTGTACGACTTCCCTTACAGATGGCCATAAGGCCCCCTCTGCATCCACCAAACCAGGCACGGCTTCCTTTCCCGAAACCGGATGCCATCGGTAGTCCTTCCACTCTGAAGTCAGGGTGAGGTGAATACCTGCATCCATAGGCTCTTCCAGCGCATGTCTCACAAAACTGGCAGCCCATGGACAAGGCATCATGATACTGCAGGAGGTTGCAACCCCATTTTCTATGGATCGGATGGTTCCTTCATTTGACTCGTATGACATCCCCGCATCATCTACATGAAAGATCACAACTTTAACCCCTGGGGGAAAGCCGAGTTTTTCGGCATAGGTAGCAGCCTCCTGAGCAAAGGTTGCTTGCGCCATAAAAAAAGTGAAACAACCAATCAGTAAATTAATTTTTAAATCCATTTTCCTATAGTTAAATGCCTTCTATTTTACCTTTCCAGAAGGCCACCCTTTCCCTGTTCCAGGTGTAACAGGCCACCAGGTGTCCATCTTCATAAAACATGGCCGGGTAGGACAATTCATCCGATTCCCCTTTCCCCTTTTCAACATCAAATTTAGTGGTCCAGGTGTGGCCATTGTCTGTGGAGACAGCTACTGAGATAGGAAACCTGTCACCCCAATTTTCCGACACCGGGTTGTAAATTACGGCCAGCTTTTCCCCACCCAAATGGGCCACATCAATCCCACTGTTATTATTGGGAAGGGAGGTTTCACTCACTGCAGACCATGTTTTGCCAAAATCTTCCGAATCCGCCCTGCAGATTTTTCCCGAACTGCTTCTCATCAGCATGTGGACATGGCCTGGTTTTGATTCCCAAAGGGCCGGTTGGATCACCCCTTCTCCGGTGATCACATCCCTGTCCATGTCCAGCTTTTCAGTGGCTTCCCAGCTTTTTCCACCATCCTCAGACCGATCCACAAATACGGTCCATACTTTATCTTTTTCATCAGAAGCAGGGGCAAGCCAGGTGCCATCCGACAAAACCAGCATGTGGTTTCTCACCGGGCCCCGTCCCCCTTTATCTCCGGGAACCAATTCCTCAGCCTGAGACCAGGTATTTCCGCCATCCTCTGTATACTGGACCCAGGTTTCCCAATAATCTATTTCCTTCCCTACCTTAAAGTAAAGGTAAACTTTACCATCAGGCGCATTAAATAACACCGGGTTCCAGTGGGGATCATTCCTGACTTTTACCAGTAATTTAGGGGCTGACCAATTACCAGGACTCCCCTTGGATGTCCAAATCCCGACATCATCGTTCTTCTCATGAGAACCAGCAAACCAGGCCATCAAATAATTACCGTCTCCCAATCCCGCCATGGTGGACGCATGACATTGGGGAAAGGGCCTGTCATCTTCAAAAACATGATCATATGCTACCGTTTGGATGGACATTGCTTCAGGTTTCTTCTCTGTTTTGGTTTCTGATTCACTGCTATTTTCCCGTTGGCAGGACTGAAACAAAACCATCAATCCAAGCGCCATCAACCCATATTTACTTTTCTTTTTCATAAATGCCATTACTTTAATTTCAAAAGGCAATGTAAATCAATGCCCGTTTCGATACTGTGTATTCAGCTAAACTTCGACGGGATAAATTTTCCTGCCTGACCAAGGGTAACACCCTTGTATTAATTGTATCCGGCAATATCGCTGGTAGTTTAATTTAGTGTTTCCAATAAAAAAAGACCAGCCATTTCATCCATTTTAGCTTAAATTTAGCCAACAAAATCCAGGATGAAGCCAACATCCTGAAATATTTAAATGGGGTTAAATATACATTTTAATTTTAAATGGCATAAGAAAGAGAAGGAACCTGGGTGGCTTCCAGCATAAAGTTATGTAGCTTATAATTCTCAATAAATGCCGGTAGTTTTTCACTTCCCGGACCATACATGGCCAGCTCTACATAATCACTTGAGTGACCAGTACCTGACCAGCCGATTCCGGTATAATTGGTTTGGATACTGGCCAGCAAGTGGCTGGGGACTTCACCTGATCCATACATGCCATCCCCATCAGGGCCTTTAAATTTATTTAAAATAGCACTAGCTTCTTCATTTTTAAGTTGAAGCCCCTGATAAGCCGCTATCAGGTCCCTAACCTGGGAGGCTGTATTGTCAACAGAAAGCTGTCTTAAAATCCATTCGTTTGACCGGGTGGTGGTATATAGTTTCGAAAATTTATCACTGGAGAAAAGTCCTGGGTTGGCATTGCCATGATCGGTAGTCATGATCACGAGCGTTTCTCCATCTTTGGCAGCGAAATCCAGCGCAACACCTACCGCCTCATCAAAATCGAGCTGGTCATATAGGAGGGCCGGTGCATCATTGCCATGGGCTGCCCAATCCACCTTACCTCCCTCAATTTGCATGGCAAAACCATTGGGATTTTGACCCATTAGTTCTATGGCCTTGGCAGACATTTCAGCCAGTGAAGGAGTGGATTTCTTTAATTCAGGATCATTTTCTCTATCTAGGGCATAGGGCATGCCACCTTCACTAAAAACACCTAGAACAGGGTCCTTGCCATTCAATTGGCTCATTTCATCCTTATTCCTGGCGATAGAAAAACCGGCTTTTCGAAACTCTCCGATAAGGTCGCGGTTATCCTTTCTCGTAGATGCCTCAAAAAGCTCGCTTCCTCCCCCCATCATCACGTCAAATTTCAGGTCCAGGTATTGCGCTGCAATTTCCGGCATGGCGCTTCTGCTCTTTTGATTGACACAAAAAGAAGCCGGGGTGGCATGAGTGATCTGAACGGATGTGACACATCCCACAGACTTTCCTGCAGCTTTGAATTTTTGAAGGATGGGAACAGGTTCCTCCCCATTCGGGCCTATATTCAATGCTCCATTTGGGATCCGCATGCCCCCACCCCAGGCACTACCAGCGGCTGCAGAATCCGTCACCATGGAATTGGAGGAAGCGGTGTCCATCAGGCTCCTTTTGGCAAATCCACCTTGATAATATCCCATCCAGCGACTCCTTTTTCCCTCTTTCTGTCTCAACAGCAAGTCCGCCATATTCAAGGTACCTGTACTCATCCCGTCACTTACTAAAAAAATAACGTTTTTTGCCATTTTGGATATACGCTCAGGATGGGGTTGTGCATATCCCATGGTACCCATAGCTCCAAGGCCCATAGAGGCCAATAGTCCCTTATTAAAGAATTCCCGTCTTTTCATAGTTTATATTTTATAGTTTTCCTTAAAATTCAAAACAAGATGTGCATGGATTCCAATTTTTCCAAAATAATGGACCCAATCCTGACATATATGTATTGTATGATCTATCACCAACATTACCCTGTTTTTCACATTTGTACTATTAAAAAAACAATCTTCCCCAATAGTACAAACCCAAAATTAAAAGTATAACAACTGAAACCTGAGACCTTACAGCACCTTTTCTACCTGAATAACAAACAGTTCAAAAAAGAGTGCGAAGGCAAGTCGGGTTCCAATTCGTTTGTATAATATTTAAATTAAGATATATTTGTTGTTTCATTTTTTTTAAAACTCACCTGTATAAGCGCAATGAACATAGGAATAGATTTAGGAGGTACAAAAATCCAGGTTGGCATTGAAAAGGATGGCAGGATTATCCACAAAACCAAGGCCCTCTTACAAGAAAAAGATGATCTTCGCTCTACCCTGGATCAGGTGATACAATTTATCAAACCCCTTACCGCACACAAGGTGGAAGGCATTGGGATCGGCGTACCCTCGGTAGTAGATGTGGAAAAAGGTATCGTTTATAATGTAACCAATATCCCTTCCTGGAAGAAGGTAGCGCTGAAGGATATTCTTGAGGAAGAATTCAACCTGCCTGTGTTTGTCAACAACGATGTCAATTGTTTTACCATCGGTGAACACAAATTTGGTTTGGGAAAAGATTACAGTTGCATGGTGGGAATGTCCATAGGTACCGGCCTGGGATCGGGAATAATTATTGGAGATAAATTATATGCCGGTATCAATTGTGGGGCGGGAGAAATCGGTCTGCTTCCCTATCTGGACCAAAATATAGAATACTATGCCAGTGGAAATTTTTTCAGTGCCTTCTATCAAACCACAGCCTTAGATGCCTTTTCGTCTGCAAAAAAAGGAAACCAAACCGCTTTGAAACAGTGGAAGGATTTTGGTCATCATTTCGGAGCAGCTGTACAGGTGGTGATGTATACCTACGACCCCCAGGCCATAGTTATTGGCGGTTCGGTAGCCAATGCTTATCCGTATTTCGAAGCCAGTATGCGGGAAAGCTTCAAGGATTTCATTTATCCTGAATCCATCAAAAAATTAAAAATTCACCTTACCGAAAATGAAGACATTGCGCTTTTGGGAGCTGCCGCATTGGTCGACCTTTCTCTGGAACATGCCAATGGTGTGGTACAGAAATAAGCCGCTTGGGTAAAACAGGTTGGGGTTTTAAATTTATAGTGGCAATTTCAGGCAATTAGCCTGAGAAATCCAAACCCATAGGCTCAAATGGAAAAGCTTGCATTTTTTATCATTAATTTCATCTTTCATAATTAACATGACATGAATCAAAACAAACTCATCGTAGCCCTGATATTATTGATATTTTTTGTCATTTCCTTTTTAACCAATATACTTGGCCCCATTATTCCTGACATTATAGATAGCTTTACCCTGAGTATTGGATTGGCAGGCTTTTTACCCTTTTCGTTTTTTGTGGCCTATGCGGTAATGTCAATTCCCTCAGGAATACTGGTGGAAAAATATAAGGAAAAAAAGATGCTGGTCTTGGCTTTTTCACTGGCCTTTGTGGGTGCCATTTTATTTGCCTTGATTCCCGGGTTTTCCATAGCCCTGACCTCTTTATTTATTATCGGTATTGGTATGGCCATTTTACAGGTGGTGATCAACCCTCTGCTCAGAACTGCCGGAGGAGAAGAACACTTTGCTTTTAACTCTGTGCTGGGGCAACTGGCCTTTGGGGCCGCTTCTTTCCTCAGCCCCATGTTATACAGTTACCTGGTGACCCATATGCACACAGATGACGTTTCCGTTTTATTTACCTTTTTGAATGAGATGGTGCCGGAAAATCTCAAATGGGTTTCCCTTTATTGGGTATTTGCCGTGATCACATTTATCATGGTCATCGTGGTCTATCTGGCCAGGTTTCCACAAGTAGAGCTCAAGGAAGATGAGAAAATTGATATTGGAGTGGCCTTTAAGGACTTACTGTCCAATAGGATTGTAATCCTGTATTTCCTGGGGATATTTTGTTATGTAGGAACCGAACAAGGTATTGCCAACTGGATTTCAAAATTCTTGCAGACTTACCATGGCGTAGATCCTTCCACGACTGGTGCTACAGTCATTTCCTATTTCTGGGGCTTACTTACCATCGGTTGTTTGCTGGGTCTGCTACTGTTGAAATTCATGGATAGCAGGACAGTTTTGATAGGGTTCACCTCAGGAGCTATATTGGCCCTATTGATCGCTCTTTTCGGACCGGTATCCTGGGCTTTGGTCGCCTTTCCTTTAACCGGCTTCTTTGCTTCTGTGATGTGGTCGATTATTTTTTCCCTGGCCCTCAATTCCGTACCTCAACACCATGGCACTTTTTCCGGCATTCTCTGCACAGGCATTGCGGGAGGGGCCGTGGTACCTTTGATCGTAGGTGGAATTGCGGAATTGATAGGTCTGAAGTTGGCCATGCTTTTTCTTTTGATTACCTTAGGATACATCCTGAGCATTGGTATTTGGGCCAAACCCCTGGTAAGCAATGCCACCAAAAGCCTCAAAGATATATTTAGTTAGGCCATGTATAAAATCATTTTATTACTTGATTTTGCTGAAGAATATAGTAAAAGTTTATTGAAGGGCATTTCCAAGTATTCGGCCGAATACGGACCATGGACCTATTGTCGCATGCCCCTGTATTACCGGGAAACCATCGGCATCAAAGGTATTTTAGATTGGGCAAAGGACTGGGGAGCCCATGGCATAATTGGCCAATTATACAATGAAATGGATCTAAGGCTGATCCTGGACTCCAAAATCCCGGTGATTGCCCAGGATTTTAAAGAGCGCTTCACCGAACTTCCCAACATAACCGGATCCTACCACGAAGCCGGTGAAATGGGAGCAGAATACTTTCTGAGGAAAGGATTTAAAAATTTTGCCTTTTATGGGTTCAATGACATTGTTTGGTCCAGGGAGCGAGCCGAAGGGTTCGAGAAAAAAATCAATTCGGTCGGATATAAAGTCAACTATTTTGAACACCGAAAATCGCGTTCCACCGACCTTTGGTACTATAAAAGCAACTCCCTCAGCAAATGGCTGATATCACTTCCCAAGCCCATTGCCATGATGACCTGTGATGATAACCAGGGACTGCACATCACGGAGGCCTGTAAGCAAAATAAAATAAGGATTCCAGAGGAAGTAGCCGTTTTAGGGGTGGATAACGATGAAATGCTCTGCGAATTATCAGACCCACCATTATCCAGTATTGGGCTGGACATTGAGAAGGGTGGATATGATACGGCCAGGTTAATGGAACACATGATACAGAATGGGGCCGATCAATTTTATGACATTCATGTCAAACCCACCCAGATCATCACCCGGCAATCTACAGATATATACGCCACCAATGATGACCATATAGCATCTACGCTCAAGTACATCCATAAAAACATAGAAAAAAACCTGCAGGTGGATGAGGTAGTAAAGCAGGTACCCCTATCCAGAAGAAGCCTGGAAAAACGGTTCCACCAAATCACAGGATATCCCATTTACAAATATATTTTCAATTTGAGGATAGAGAAATTTACACAGAGGCTTTTGGAAACTGACCAAACAGTTTTTGAGATCGCCCTGGACCTGGGATTGAATGATAGTAAAAATATTGCCCGGCAGTTCAAACAGGTAAAAGGCTGCAACCCCATCGAATACCGGAAAAGGTATTTGGCTGGCAAATAAATATTCAAAAGCCTGGATTTATGCCCTTGCCTTAAAATATTGTATGTTAAAGTGGTACAAATAAGGCCGAAAGGGTATTATAGGCAGGTGATTGAATTTTCAAAAAAGCTTTGTCGCCAGCAAGACAAACCCTACCCGACAGGTGACCACTTAAAGACAATTATAAACACATGAAGCACTTGAGTAAAAGCACCATCCTTTCCATGGTAATTGTGGGAATGGCATTGGGAACTGCCTGGGCCATCAGGGGCCAGTTTGGCCATGAACAGGGAGCAGCCTGGGCTGGAGGAATCGGAAGCCTTTGTATCATTCTCCTATCCAGAAATAAAAGCTGGTACAATAAAGCCATGAAAGCCGCCTTTGCAGGAGCTGTAGGATGGGGACTGGGAGGCATGATGAGCTATGGGGCCGTAGTAGGCTATGGGAGAGGTATAGACTTTACCAATGTATATTATGGATTATCCATGCTCTTCATCATCGGAGGCCTTTACGGCTTGATCGGAGGGGGACTTTTTGGCCTGGTCCTGGCTGATCACCCTGAAAAAAAGGTGAAATGGCATCAACTCATCATAGAGATGACCACCGGAGGAGTAATTTTCTACTATTTTATCAATGAGCAACTGGGAATTGCCATGACCCCACCCAGATCAGAAGCCTGGGGAGTTTGTGCCGGTATCGGTATCGCCATGATGTATTACCTGGCCAGAAATAAACAATACAGTGCCATAAGGGTAGCTGTCTTTGCCGGAATCGGAGGAGGCTTTGGTTTTGCCTTTGGCAATTTCCTGCAAGTATTGGGCAATGTGGCGCAGGTACCCTTTAACATGTGGAACGTCATGGAGTACTCCCTGGGTTTCTTCGGAGGACTGGGGATGGCTTATGGGGCCTTTACGTCTCAATGGCCGAAAGAAAAACCCAGCATTTCATACAATTATAGCAACCTGACCATCCCCATGGTTGGGTTTCTCTTGTTGATTCCATTTATTGTATGGCAGCAATCCTTTGTGGAGAAAGACCTCGAACCTACCATAGGAAAACTGGTCAGTGAACCCGGCATTTGGATCAGCATGGCCCAGTCTGTGGCTTTCGTGGCCTTTCTCATTCCAGCCATTTTCTGGATCTACCTCCTTTCCAACAAAAAAAACAAGCCCAACCAAAGCCTGAGTTTTGGAGAGGTTTATGGTATTTTCATCACCTATTTTGCGGTATACATCATCTTTACCATACTGATTACGGGATCTTTTTTGAGTTTTTACCGGATAGAACAATTTCTATACATCCTCAACTTTGGTCTCATACTAACTTTGATTCCGAAAGCAACACCCCTGTTTACAAGTAGAAAGGCCCATCCTCAAAAATGGGCCTATATGGTATTGGGAATCCTGGTATTTATTGGTTTGATCAGTCTGATTGCCATTAGCAGCCATGGTGAAATGCCAGGAATGAACAAGCGGTTTTAACCTGATGAGCTGGCATATCTTTTGACTTGATAGGGAACCACTTTAGAACTTAATACTCCGGTATATCAGGAATTGAGTTGAGCAGGGTATTGCTTCCCTCTGTATCTTTATGCAATTCAAAGGCATCATACAGTTCGCCAGTTACCGTGAAAGCCTTGTAAACTAATTTATTGCCCTGGATTTCTATGAATTGGTACATTTGTGTATTGGAAGCTTTTCTGTGCATCCAGGGATAATCCTCTGCCGCATACATTTTCAATCCGGCCATGGATACCACATATACCGTCCCGGTCTCTTCCGCCACGACCTCCTTCATGTTTCCGTTTTGGTCTGGACCAATCATTCCTCTTCCGTAAGAATGATCGTGCCCCTGCAAAACCAGGTCCACCTGATACTTGTCCATCAATGGTTTGAAGTGTTTCCTAAGGTCTTCATTGTCTCGGTTTTCCTTGGTAGAATAAAAGGGATGGTGAATGGTGATGACCGTCCATTCCCTGGGGTCATTTCTCAGCAGAGAGTCTAACCATTCTACTTGCTTCTGCTTCAAATGTGGGGATTCTTCAATTTCTTCCGCATTCAGAGAGATCAACTTCAATTGGGGATAGTTGACCTGGTAACAGGTCTCTTCCAGACCCGCCGGCCCGTTCAAGGGCAGGTTAAACTGTGGGCGCCATTGTGGTGATAGTTCCTCGTCTTTCCCATATTCATGATTTCCCGGAGTCATCATGGATGGAACCGTAGCATGAATAAAATTTCCTGCGGAGAACCATTCTCCCCATTCCAAATCATTGTTGTGCCTGTTGATCAAATCACCTGCATGTACCACAAAATCTACATCTGGATGTTCTGCATAGGCTTTTCGCAGGAGTCTTGACCAATGATCCCTGACGCCATTTTGTGCATCTCCCAGGTATAAAAAGGAAATCCCATCATTTTCCGTATCAGGCATGGTAAACTGCATCCACTCAGTCCAATAGTCTCCATTTCCTACCCGGTAAACATAGGTTTCTCCCGGAACCAGCTCGTTGATAACCGCTGAGTGATAGTAGGCTTCTACTGTGGGGTTGGTTTCGTGGCGGACAGATAAAAATTCGGAGTTTGACCTGATTTCCTTTCTTTCCTCCAGAAAGCCTGCTCCATGGCTGGCTGTAGCCCATTGGACTTTTCCGCTGGGAAATGCAGCTGCTGTTCTCCAATTCACGGCCACCGATTGCATCGGCGTCTCCGTGAGGTTTACAATTATCCGGTCAGGAAATGCCCCGGGCATCCAATAGGCTTGTTCAGGAAGCCATTTGCTCGTCTGTCCCTTTGTTGAAAACGAAGAAAGAGAACATACAATCATTACGATCCCCCAGGTCAAATACTTTTGTGAAAAATCCATATTTTATCAAATTTTCAAATAAAAAAAAGTTCTCCGCCCTTGAATAAGACGAAGAACCTTTTCTTTTAGTAGTTTTAATGATTTATCCCTCAAAAAGGAACATTGGTATTCTGATACAACCAAGGCTTGGACCAGGGACTATCCGCCCCGAAGTTACCTGAAAACGGCGTCACCTCAAGCCCATCTAAAGCGGCTTGTATGTTAGATGAGTTGTTATTGTATTCATCATTACCATATTGGAACCTGATGGCCACCTCTGGCTGAGGAGAAAGCGGGCCTGCTTCCAGATCGGGAAGGCCTGTTCTGCGGAAATCCGCAAAGGATTCAGCAGCAGCTGTCCAGCTGGCTACCCATTTTTGCTCCATTATTTGCTCCAGGGAATTGTTGAAACTGATCTCAGGTTGACTGATGAAATCGTCATATTCATCAGCTCTGTTCCATGTTTCCAGGGATTGCTCAATGGCTTTATTATAGTGCATTTCTGCCTCTCCTACATTCCATCCTTTAAGGGCTGCTTCAGCAAAGATAAAGCTGACTTCTGCCGCCGATATGACCCTGGCTTTCAAAATGTCGCCAGGAGCACCTTCAGTGCTGTAAATGTGAGCCAGCTGAGAAACATGCTGGTTTTGCGTTCCCTGACCGGGAGAAGGGTTACCGTTGTAGGATTCTGGAACGGTAATTCCAGGAGGAAGTCCTACATACAGGTCATCGTTGTAATCTTCTGCTACCAGAGTCGGATTGTATCGCCTGGTAAATTTCACATCGGCATACAATTCTACAAAATCATCATAGGGGTATGTTTCCACTCCCAAAGGTTCTCCATTTGCCCGAATAAATTCCTCTTCAGCCACCTCTAGGGATTCATCAGCCACCCATTGTACACGTACAGAATCAAACCAAACGGTTAATCGAGGGTCATTGGTACCCGTCAACTGGTCGATAAAGGTCTGGCAAGCCTGGTACCGCTGAAAATCATCCGGATCCAATCTGACATGCCTGGATAACCACTGGTCATTTGCTCCGCCGGTATAGTCCAGGGTGGCATCCTGAGAAGGATCCTCGATGTAAATACCACTGCTATAAATGGCTTCCACTCCAGCCCTGGCGACATCGGGTTTTTTCTCTGATAAACGCATGTAATACCTTAGAAGAAGAGAGTTGGCAAAGCGCTGCCAGCTTTGGGTATCGCCATTGTAATAAAGATCATTCCCACTTGTAACTCCTTCACTGGAAGCAGATCCCAACACCTGTACCGCTTCTTGCAGGTCTGCAATGATCCCGTCATAAATGACTTCTTGGCTATCAAACGCAGGGTATTGAAGCTCCTCTCCTCCCTGGTCACCTTTCAGCGCATTCGTATAAGGAGCATCTCCCCAAAGATCAGCAATATTACCGAAAGCAAAAGACTTCATGGTCAATCCAACACCCTGGAAGAACTCATTTTCCAATTCCTGTCCTCTTTGGATCATCAGCTCATTGGTTCTTAAAATGTCGTACCAGCCAGTCCAGTTTCTGTTGTCCCATTGGTAATGGTTATGGCCTCCATACCAGCCATTTTTCTGGGTATGCTGTACTGCTCCAGCCAGGTCATTGTATCCCAGGTTCACATAACTTTGTGCTGAAGATGACAATACTGTAGGCATCAACAAATTCGGGTTGGCATTGGACGGCTCTATTCCATACGGATTGATGTTTATCTCATCCAGCTTCTCGTCACAACTACTGAACAGAACCAATCCCAGAACAAACAGGATGATTTTTCTAAATTCAAATAAATGCTTCATGATTTGTATATTAAAGAAATTTACAAATTAAAATTAAGTTTGAATCCTACCGGAGCACTCCAGGGCATTACGTTCTGTCGCTCGATTCCCTGACGGAATTGGGAGGATGTATTTCCCTGATTACTTCCGCTTGCCCAAAATGCCCTTTCCGGGTCAATGCCTATGTCGGCTTTGGTCCACAGCATAATGTTTCGGGTATAAATGGCAAAGGTAGCGTTACTGAATGCACCAAAATCTGGAATTTTATATCCCAGTGATAATTCTCTCAACTTAATAAAAGAAGCATCAAAGGTAATTTGCTCATTGAAACTCCAGGCATAGGTATTGGTTATGGGGTAGATATTGGTTTCAGGTCCTCCAAGATGTTCTTCATATACATCATCTGCATAATTATCAGGAGTATCCTGACCTGCAGTCTGAATCACACCAGGTACAAAGGCACCGTCATTTCCATTTTCATCCACAGGGAAACCACCTGTCTCAGCAGTATGGCCGCCTACTCTTGGGAAATTACCAGGTTGAGGAATAATATACTTATCGGGGTCTGATTTCAATAGCTCCGCCAGTTCAGCATCGGAGTATAAACCTCCCGGTATCAGATTGTCCAATTGACGCTGGGATTTCCAGTCAGATTCACCATAACGATAGGTAAATGACATGAATTCGCCACCACTTCTCCAATCAAAACTGGCATTCAAAACGAAACGCTTATAACTCAAGCTGGTTTGTCCACCCATGATAAAATCAGGATTAAAATTACCTACTTTCCTCAAATCCTGATCATTGGATAGGGCTTGCCAGCTGCCGGTACTGGTCAGAATGGGCCATTTGTAATATTCAGAATTGGGATCTTCCACTTGAGCAAACCCCCTGCTATACAAATCTCCGATTTGCTGTCCAAGGTAAGTTACGGCTCCACCACCATTTTCTCCCCAAAGAATGACTCTGTCCAGGTTGTCACTCAACTCCAATACAGAGGTTCTGTTACGGCTCCAGTTCAAATTAATATCCCAATTCCAGCCATTCCTGCTGATGGGAGTACCCCCAACGGTAATTTCCCATCCTTTACTTTGGATCAGTCCAGCATTGATCAACCTGCTGCTAAATCCGGAAGATCGTGGTAGGTTTACAGCGAAAATCTGGTTCCTGTTATCAATCGTATAATATGTACCTGTAAATCTTAACCTGTTTTGGAACATATTCAAATCAATCCCTGCTTCAATGGAAGTAGCTTGTTCTGGTTTTAGTTCCGGATTCAGTAAACCGGAAGGCATGGCTGCCGTATTGATGTTGTTGTACAGACCAGTGCTTAGATTCTGAACAAGGCGATAAGGATCAGTGTCATTTCCTACCTGAGCCCATCCGATTCTACCTTTAAGCATATCAATGTTTTCTGGCAAATTAAAGGTATAATTGGCCAGCCAGCTCAAAGAAGCAGATGGATAAAAATAGGAACGGTTTTCCGCAGGCAAAGTAGAAGACCAATCATTCCTGGCCGTCAGATCCAAATATAACTGATCTGCATATCCAAATGATGCCAATCCATAAATACTATAAATAGAACGTTTGAAGTAATTTCCACCTACCGAGCGGTTGTCTGCAGGGATATTTTGCGGATTATAAATGCCGGGTACTACCAGACCATTGTTTCGGTTGCCACCTACTCCGATGCTACTGCTGCTTCCAAAGCGGGTCATGATGTTTCCTCCAGCCGAAGCATTGAAATCCAAGCTTCCAAAATCCTTTTTATAACTGGCCAAAATATCTGCATTGGACTCCTGCGTCAAGAGGTCACTGGTGTAGTAACCACCTCTGGCCATTCTGCTGTAGCTGAAGGGTATTTTGGTTTCCCTGTTTTCACTGGACCTGTCCAGTGAATAACGGGCAGTTATATTGAAATTATCGTTGAATTTGTAATCCAGAGAAGTATTCCCAAAAATACGGTCCCTTCTAAATCCATTCTGTATTCCATAGGCAATGAAATAAGGATTGTCTCCTCTTGGAGTTCGAACCTGTTGAACCCCTTCCTGTCCTTCTTCCCAAAAATCTCTCATTTCTTCAAAATTTATATAGGAAGAAGAGTAGATGGCTTCTAATGGGTTCGCATTTCTATCACCCGTACTGGGACGGTCATTGGACATGCTATTGCTATAATTGAAGTTAGAGCTAAAAGTCAATTTTTCCGTTATATTATAATTTACGGATGTAGAAAAGTTGTTCCGGAATAGGTCTGAATTGGGGATCATTCCTTTATGTAACATATTGGAATAGGACACCCGGTAGGTAGCATCGTCACTTCCTCCACTGACAGCCAGATTATTGGTAGAAGTTACCCCTGTTTGCATGAAATCTTTCATGGCGTTGGGATACGATCGCAACTCGGTAGGAATACGGTTGCCGTTTTCATCTACCGGGCTGTTCCACTGAATGGCGGTATTTCCCGCATCCAGCTGAGGACCACCCCAATAAGCTGAGCCATCATTGAATACCCCTTCCCTATTCCCATTGGCATATCGGTAGTGAAAATCTAGTAACCGGGTAGGCCTTTCAAAAACATTACTGGTAGAAAAAGAAACCCCCATGGTTTTTCGCTTGCTTCCGGATTTGGTGGTGATCAAAACCACCCCATTCCCTGCCCTGGTACCATAAAGGGCAGCAGCACTGGGGCCTTTCAGCACACTGATATTGGCAATGTCGTCAGGGTTGATATCTGAAATGGCATTCCCATAATCCACCTGGTTACCATCCCCATTTTGGGAAATATTGTTCAGGGAGTTTGACATGGGCACCCCATCCACCACAAACAGCGGCTGGTTATCCGTAGTCAGCGAAGTAGCTCCCCGAATCACCATGCTCATGGATGAACCCGGCCCACTGGTTTGATTGATGGTCACACCAGGCATTCTGCCTGCCAGGGAGCTCAATACGTTCTCCTGGGTCACCTGGGTAAGATCTTCGGCTTCCACACTGGAAACATCATAGCCAAGGGACCGCTGGTCCCTTTCGATGCCCAGGGCAGTCACCACCACTTCATTCATGGCAGACATGGACTCCTGCAGACTGATATCGATGTTGGTGCGGTTTCCTACGGTTACTTCCTGGTTTTCAAAACCTACATAGGAGAATACCAAAACAGCTTCCGGACCGGCCACATCAATGGTATAGGCACCGTCAATATCGGTAACAGTTCCGTTATTGGTTCCCTTTTCTAATACTGTAACTCCGGGAAGACCCGTTCCGTCTTCCTGAGAAGTCACCTTACCCCTAACGGTCACAGCAATCGCCTCCTCTATAGGGTTAGCGTTTGCCAACGTGTTACCTACAGCGGTAACCGGCAAATTATTTGAACCTGCCAGCAGCGTACCACTGGAAATTAGGCCAAACGATAAAAGTGGAACCATCCACTTCAACATTTTTTTTGTACGGCGTTTTTTCATAATTCATTCAATTGATTTGCAGTTTTAATTTAGCTTTCATTTAATTTTTTTGGAATTTCTCATCCAAACCCGGTCTCCTCCAATTAGAGACTCAGCACTTATCATTCGTTTTTGGTCTTTATTCATTGTTTTTATTCGATGGAATAGTGGTTTTCAGCACTTTTTTACGCTTGTTTTCCTTTTCATATTGCCTCATTATCTCGTCAAAATATTGCTTCATGCGCTCTTCCAATTGGGCCTTCACTTCCTGATCTTCCAAGCCCTGCAACAACTCCTCAAATTCCTCCCGGGAAATCTTATTATTTACAAGCCGCTGAAACAGAGCTTCTGGTTTTGTCTTTTTCATGTGTTTGCCCTCCAACGTATATACCCCGGCATACCAAAAAAGACTATCTATCCGATTTATATTTGTGATGAAATAATTGTTAACCAACTTAACAATTCATTAAATGGCCCGATTAGGCCAAATGCTGTATTTAAAGATATAGACAATAACCAGTAACTGTTTGCATTTTCCCTGAGGCCCAAAATGTCGTTGACAAAGGCTCAGAAATGCATCTTTCAGGTATAAAGGGGCTACCCTCGTAGAGGAAAATTTAAAAAAGACCCGTGACCGGCCTTACAGGCTATAAAAAAGATTTCGTTACCCATAAAAAATACTAATCCTTTTATGAAAAAAATACCTAATCTGATCCTTTTCTTGAGTATAATACTTATTTCATGCGGACAGAGCGAAAACAGTCTTAAAGATTTACCGTCCGTTTCAGCGGCGATGGATGACATTGTTTCCCGATTATACACTGATTGGGATAAACCTACATTAGATACAATTTCCCATGATTTTATAGAGGAATACCTCAGCGAAGTCGAAAAAGAGGTGCTGGCCAGCCAGTATTGGAAAATGGAGGTCAATGTTCCCGTCACCGTTTCGTTAATGCGCGACAAAGCACAAGAAAAGATCCCCTACTGGCTGGAGCCCTCCGGATTTAAAAGAACGGACCTGGAAGTTAAAAACAGCATTTACACCTATGAAATCTGGCAAAAAAATTTCGATGCCGGGGAAATAAATTTGGGCATCAATGGCTTCGGCAAACACCGCCCTGTTTATTTTTTAGGATTGGCTCCCCAAAACCCGGATGAGGATTTGGAAATCACTCCCATTTATCCGGAAAACCAACACATAGAAACATTTGAAACCGGAGCATTTACTTATCATGATTGGGATGGCCTTACCCTTACGGAAGTGCCCCAGGCGGTCAAAGGACAGCAATTGCTGACAACCATTCGGGGAAGAGCCCGGGAAGCACACCTGGTCAATGCCTTCAGGACAACCGATTTTCCAACAGGAAAATCCCCTGACCAGGTATTGCTGACCTGGAGCGATGATCCAACCACCACCATGGATATACAATGGCGAACCGACGAAACTGTACCTGAGGGACAAGTTAAATACTGGGAAGAAGGATCGACCGATACGTTAACTTCAAACGCTGAAAGGTTTTTAATGGAAGATCGGCTTTTGCAAAATGACCGGTACATGCACCGCTTTACGGCAAAGCTTCAATCACTCAAACCTGCAACAGGATATGAATATACGGTAGGTAGTGATGCCGGAGGCTGGTCTGCCACGGAAACTTTCGCAACAACACCCAGAGAAAACAAATCTTTCTCTTTCACCTGGTTTGGGGACATTCACAATTCCGACATATGGGGTGGCCTCATCAAAAAATCTGAAAAACAACATCCTGGCGCAGCTTTTTACTTTTCATCCGGCGACCTGGTAGACACCGGATTACACAGGGATGATTGGGATAAACTTTTTGCCTATGCAGGAGCGCCTATTGCCAGAAAACCTTTTCTGGCGGTACCGGGAAATCACGATAGCCAGGATGGCCTGGGAGCATGGATGTACGAAGAAATGTTGAGCCTTCCTTCGGATAGTCCCCATCAGGAAATGGCAGGAAGAACCTATGCTTTTAATTACCAAAATGCGCTTTTCCTAATGATTGATGCCACGCTTCCATTGGATGAGCAAACCGCATGGATAGAAGAAAAGCTAAGTGAAACGACCGCAGCCTGGAAATTTGCAGTCCTCCATTTTCCTCCCTATAACGGGGTGGAACCTTACCCTGATATTCAGGAAAAATGGGGTCCACTTTTTGACAAATACCATGTAGATATGGTTCTTGGAGGCCATTTTCACTATTACATGCGCTCCAAACCTATACATAACGGTGAAGTCAAAAACTCACCTGAGGAGGGAACCATCTATTGGATTTCTATAGGTACCACAGGAAAAAATAAAGACATAGAACGTAAACCCTATGCGGAAGTTCAGTTTCCTGGAGAACACTTGTACCAATACGTTACCATTGACGGGGACAAGCTGAATGCAGTAACCATAGACCTGGAGGGTAAAACAGTGGATCAATTTACCATCAACAAGTAGCCAGTTACCTTTTTTCTGGCAAAAAAGCCTACCCTGCTGAAAGGCAGCCGGTAGGCTTTTTTTATGAATCATTTTTTTTGACATTACTTGGAAGATCCCCAATATTCCATGTATTTTTAAACTTACGAAAAGCAATGGATCTTGGTGGGAAAACGGTTGAACAAAGGAACAGGTCATCCGGAACCGGGAATTCGCCACTTCCCCGCCAAATTTATCCAGCGCCTGATTTCGCAGTATTTTCAGTTATCGAACTCAGGTTCCGGGTTTACATCATGACAAAAAATACCGGTTCCCGAAACAAAAGTCAGCCAGGCCACCAATCCTTTACAAACAGAAAAACGAACTTGCATGTACCTCATATTTGACACCGAGACCACGGGTCTACCCAGAAATTACAATGCCCCCATGTCGGATTTGGAAAACTGGCCCCGTCTGGTCCAGTTGGCCTGGCAACTTCACGATGAGAAAGGAGCTTTGCTTTCCCAAAATAATTTCATCGTCAAACCGGATGGTTTTACGATTCCCTACAATACGGAGAAAATCCATGGTATCTCTACCCAAAGGGCGCTAAAAGAAGGACATGAGCTGAACAAGGTCCTGGAGGAGTTTGAAAAAGACTTGCATCGCTGCCAGTTCCTCGTGGGGCACAATATTGGGTTCGATATCAATATTGTAGGTGCAGAATTACTGAGGTGTGAGCATGCCGTGGTCCCCTTGGAAAAGAGCACCCTCGATACCAAAGATATTTCTACAAACTTTTGTGCCATTCCTGGTGGGAAAGGCGGGAAGTATAAATGGCCCACACTATTGGAACTGCATACCAAACTCTTCGGGGAAGGTTTCGGGGATGCCCATGATGCTGCCTATGATGTAGATGCTACAGCCAGGTGTTTTTTCGGACTGATCCAAAAAAAGGTACAGGCTCCTTCAGCCGGAATTGCTCCTGAGGAAGTGATTTACGAATCGCCTCAACTGGATGAAGCCAATTTTTCTGCGGCCAAAGATGAAAAGAAAGTAGCCGCCAGGGAAATACTGCGGGCAGCGGATGAGGCAGATATCTCAGACCTGGCAGATACCGCCTTTAGCCATTTACATGTGCATACTCAGTTCTCCATTCTTCAGGCCACCTCAGAGATCCCTGCCATGATCCGACGGGCAAAAGAGATGGGCATGCCGGCCCTGGCCATGACTGACCATGGCAACATGATGGGAGCATTCAATTTTGTAAAAGAGGCGTTTAATCAGGGAATCAAACCAATCATCGGCTGCGAGTTCAACGTTTGCAGGGACCGGAAAAATAAATCAAACAAAGACGATGGATTCCAAACGGTCTTGTTGGCCAAAAATAAAGCCGGCTATCATAACCTGGCCAAACTGGCCTCTTATGCCAATATTGAAGGTTTCTATTATTTACCGAGAATTGACAAGGAATTGCTGGTTCAATATAAGGCTGACATCATTGCCACCACTGGAGGGCTCTGGGGCGAAATTCCCTATCTGATTCTGAATGTTGGAGAAACCCAGGCCGAAGAAGCATTTGTCTGGTGGCTGGAGCAATTTGGAGACGATTTTTACATTGAATTAAACAGGCATGGCATACCGGAGGAAGAAAAAGTCAATGAAGTGCTGCTGCAATGGGCAGAAAAATACAAAGTCAAATACTTTGCGGCCAACAACAGCTACTACAATGCCAAAACCGATGCCAAGGCTCATGACATTTTGCTGTGCGTAAAAGATGGTGAACTGGTCGCAAAACCAAAAAAATACGTTGGAAAAAGAGGTAGGGAATTCAGGTATGGCTTTCCCAACGAGGAATTTTATCTCAAAAGTGCTGAGGAAATGAAAAAGCTTTTTGCAGACATTCCCGAAGCTATCAGTTGCACCGGTGAGATCGTTGAGAAGACAGAAGCTTTTAAATTGGAGCGGGATGTTTTACTTCCCAAATTTGACATCCCCCAGGAATTCATTGATCCACAGGATGATGTTGACGGAGGCAATAGGGGGGAGAATGCTTACCTCAGGCACCTGACCTATGTGGGTGCTGAAAAAAGATACGGCGATATCACTGATGAAATCAAGGAAAGGCTTGATTTCGAGCTTGAAACCATTGAGAGAACCGGTTATCCGGGTTATTTCCTGATTGTACAGGATTTCACCAGAGCCGCCAGAGATATGGGGGTGTCCGTGGGGCCCGGTAGGGGCTCCGCTGCCGGCTCAGCGGTAGCTTTTTGTGTAGGTATTACCAATGTAGACCCGATTGCCTATGACCTGCTTTTTGAGAGGTTCCTGAACCCGGATAGGGTCTCCCTGCCAGATATTGATATTGATTTTGATGATGAAGGGCGGCAACGTGTCATCGAGTACGTCATACAAAAATACGGTGCCAACCAGGTAGCCCAAATCATCACCTATGGTACCATGGCCGCCAAATCTGCCATAAGGGATACCGCCCGGGTATTGAATCTCCCCCTATCCGAAGCAGACAGGCTGGCCAAGTTGGTACCCGATATCAAGTTAAAAAGCCTCTTTGAACTCGCCAATGACCGGCCAAAATTGGCTGCCAAATTAAAAAACAACAACGAAAATCTGGACAAAGCCCTGGAGCTGATCCGGATATCCAAGGGAAATGATGACAATTCCAAAACGGTCAACCAAGCCAAGGTACTGGAAGGCTCCGTACGAAATACAGGTATCCATGCCTGTGGGGTCATCATTACTCCGGATGATATTACCAATTTCGTTCCGGTAGCCCTGGCCAAGGATTCAGATATGGTCTGTACCCAGTTTGACAACTCCGTGGTAGAAAGTGCGGGGCTGCTTAAAATGGATTTTTTGGGTTTGAAAACCCTGACCCTGATCAAGGATGCGGTAAGGATCATTCAGGAGCGTCATGCGATTTTGCTGGATCCCGAAAACTTCCCCATAGATGATGAAAAAACCTATGAACTTTTTCAAAGAGGGGAAACCGTAGGCATCTTCCAGTATGAATCTGCCGGCATGCAAAAATACATGCGGGAGCTGAAACCTACTGTTTTTGCCGACCTCATAGCCATGAATGCACTTTACCGGCCGGGCCCATTGGAGTACATTCCCAGCTTTATCAAAAGAAAGCATGGAACAGAGGCCATATCCTATGACCTGGAGGACATGAAGGAATTTCTGGAAGAAACCTACGGCATCACGGTCTATCAGGAGCAGGTGATGTTGCTTTCACAGAAGCTTGCCGGCTTTACCAAGGGCGAGGCCGATGTGTTGCGAAAGGCTATGGGCAAGAAGCAGAAAGATGTGCTGGATAAAATGAAGCCTAACTTTATAGACCAGGCGGTAAATAAGGGGCACGATGCCAAAAAACTGGAAAAAATATGGCGGGACTGGGAAGCCTTTGCATCTTATGCTTTTAACAAATCACATTCTACCTGCTATGCCTGGATCGCATACCAAACAGCCTATCTGAAAGCCCACTATCCGGCAGAGTACATGGCTTCGGTTTTGAGTAATAATATGAATGACATTACCCAGGTAACCTTTTTCATGGAGGAGTGTAAAAGGATGGGAATAGAGGTATTGGGACCCGATGTCAATGAATCCAAAAGTGACTTTACCGTAAATGTAGAAGGTCAGGTAAGGTTTGGGATGGCTGCCATCAAAGGTGCTGGAAATGCGGCTGTACATGCCATCATAGAAGAGCGGGAAAAAACCGGTTTGTACAAAAATATTTTTGACTTTACCAAAAGGGTCAACCTGAAGGCCGTCAACAAAAAAACCATGGAGGTATTGGCCATGGCGGGAGGCTTTGACTGTTTCAGTGACTTTCATCGCAGACAATACCTGGAAGCTCCTGAAGGAGAAGCAAGCCTGCTTGAAAAAGCTGTAAAATACGCCCAGAAAGTATTGCAGGAAGAAGAAAGTGCCCAGGTTTCCCTCTTCGGAGGAGGAAATGGAACGGATATTCCAGTTCCGGCCATTGCTCAGCTGGAGCCCTTCAGCCAACTGCAACAATTGAACATTGAAAAAGAAGTGGTAGGCCTATACATTTCCGGTCATCCACTAGACCAGTTTAAGGTAGAAATCGAAGCCTTCACCAATACCAAATTACCTGAACTTGCAGATCTCTCTCAATTTAAAACCAAAGGCGAAATCAAATTGGCGGGGGCGGTTACCTCCTTTGCCCACCGGACTACAAAGAATGGCAAACCATTTGGTACCCTTACCATGGAGGACTACCATGGAGCGCACACCTTTTTCCTATTTGGGGAGGACTATGTGAAATTTAAGGAGTACTTCATGACCGGTTGGTTTCTATTCCTTTCGGGAAGTGTCCATCCCAATAAATACAAACCAGGAGAGTATGAATTCAAACTCAATCAAGTAACCTTATTAAATGAGATCCGTGGCAGAATGATAAAAGGCCTCCGGGTACATATAGATCTGGATGACCTGGGACTAGAACTGATGGAAAAACTGGAGGCCATCACCAAAAAATACAAAGGAGACGCAAAACTTTATATCAATGTCATCGATAGCAAGGAAAACATTACCCTTGACCTGATGTCTTCCAAATACCGGATAGACCCATCCAACGATTTGATTCAGGCCCTGGATCAAATCCCTGAAGTAGCCTATAAAATCATTTAATCATCAGGAAAGAAAAATAATGACAGCATTCCGGAACTTATTGTTTCAGAAACGGATTAGAATATATATTTTCAAAAAACCATAATTACAATAAAATGGCTAAAGCAATTGAAATAACAGATACCAACTTTGATGAGATTATCAAGTCAGAACAACCTGTATTGATGGACTTTTGGGCAGAATGGTGCGGACCTTGTAAGATGATTGGGCCAATTGTAGAAGAGTTGGCAGCAGATTACGAAGGAAAAGCCACCATTACCAAGCTTGATGTAGATTCCAATCCGGATATTGCCTCTAAATTTGGAATCAGAAGCATTCCAACACTGTTGATTTTCAAAGGTGGCAAAGTAGTGGATAAAGTTATTGGAGCAGTACCCAAGTCAGTACTTGCGGATAAGTTGGAAGCTCAGATTTAAAAATCAAAGCATCTTTAAAATATTACAATGGCCCCTCTTCCAAGGGGCCATTTTTGTTCTTTTCTTATTTTTCTATGCGAGCAATAAACTTTTGAATTTATTCCTTTCCAGGTCAAAAAAAAGCGGAAGCCTAAGAAGCCTGTCCTGATATCTTTCTGCATAAATCAAAGGCTCCCCCTGGTATTGGCTTCGGAAATGGGGACTTTGATGCAGACATTGGTAGTGAAACACAGACAAAATACCCTTAATTTTTAAATGGTTGATGAGCTGCTCTCTCCCAGCCTCCGCCTTACAAAGCAGGTAAAAAACATGATAGTTATGTGCTGCAAATATTGGAACGATCGGTTTTTCAATCTCAAACCCAGGGAACAATGAATGAATGTTTTGATAGTACCAGTCCCAGATAATTTTTCTTTTATTACGAATATTTTCCAATTGTTCCAATTGTGCCCATAGCCAGGCAGCATTGATTTCGGAAGGGGCAAAAGCACTTCCCAAACTTACCCATTCGTAAGCGTTGGAAGAACCCTGATCAAAAGACTTTCTATTGGTACCCCTGTTCCATATTTCTTCTGCCCTGTCAAAAAAGGATGCCTCATTTACCACTAGCATTCCTCCTTCTCCACAACTGATATTCTTGGTTTCATGAAAAGAAAATGTAGCCAAATGCCCCATGCTACCCAAGGGGATTTTCTTATCATCATGGCTTATGTAATAGGCATCAATAGCTGCGGCGGCATCCTCTATCAGAAAAATACCATTCTCTTCGACCAAATCAGCAATCATTTCCATATTGCAGGCCACCCCACCATAGTGTACGATGACCAAAGCCTTGGTGCGGGAACTGATTAAGGTTTGAATTTTGGTTTCATCGATACCGGGATAATCCGGTCGGCAGTCAGCAAAAACCAGGGAACAGCCCCTCAAGGCAAAGGCATTGGCCGTACTGACGTAAGCATAACTGGGTAAAATCACTTCATCTCCCGGCCCTAATCCTAACAAAAGGGCAGCCATCTCCAGGGCCTGGGTACAGGAATGGGTCAAAAAAGCCTTACCAAATCCATATTTTTTTTCAAAAAATCGCTGGCATTTCCTGGTATATTTCCCATTTCCAGACAACTTCCCCTCATTTATGGCATCCCGTATGTAAGCCCATTCGTTTCCGGTTTGATATGGCCGATTAAAGGGGATTTCATACATATCAGTGAGTTTCTGAAGTGGATTCGGGGCTACTACCGGGTTTTTTAATTTTTACTTCCGATTTATAGTAATTCAGGTGAGAGACACCACCTGAAACAATAAATTTCATGATCTCTGTGCTATTTACATTCTTCAGCCGGGTTACATTACTTCTAGGCACCAGGTAAAGGTTGCCGCTGAAATTATAAGAATGCGGAAAGTAAACCGCTACCAACTCTTGCTGATCCAAAACTGATAGATCATCCTGGGTCATGAAGCCGAGACGCGACATGTTATCGGACAACTTCACTACAATGGGCGTGTTAAACTTCTTCTTATCCCCTACAAATGCAGACATCAGGTCTTTGATACTGGTGTATAGGATATTCACCAAAGGGATCCTGAAAACCAATTTCTCCAACTGTTCAAATAGGGATTTGGTAATAAAAATACTGGTCAGATACCCTACCAGGGTGATAAAAACCAGCATCACCAAAATACCCAGGCCTGGAATATCCACTGGAATAATATTATCCAGAAATCCAACGGTCAAAATGATGATATATGCCGTCAGAAAAAATGGTACAACAAAGAGTAATCCTCTCAGAAAATACCCTAAAATCCGTTTTGAAGTGAAATCAGACATGGCTGTAATCGATTGAAATGTAAATATAAACACAAAAAAACCCTGTTCAACTATAATGTGAACAGGGCTTTATCATTTATTCAATTTGAATATAAACCGAGTATTTATAAGTCGATTCCCATAAAGGACATAAAGGCAACGCCCATAAGCCCAGTGATCAGCATGGTGATGCCCAATCCCTTCAGTCCGTTGGGAACGTTTGAATATTTTAGTTTTTCCCGGATGGCGGCAAGTGCCACAATAGCAAGAAAGAAACCTGTACCCGAACCAAATCCATAGACAGCGGCTTCTGCCAGGGTATAGTCTCTTTGGGCCATAAAGAGCGAACCACCCAAAATAGCACAGTTTACAGCAATCAACGGAAGGAAAATGCCCAGGGCTCCGTAAAGAGCCGGAGCAAATTTTTCTACTACCATTTCAACAAGCTGTACCATGGCTGCGATGATCGCAATAAACATGATAAACCTAAGAAAAGTAAGGTCTATGGTAGCGTAAGACTCTCCCAAAAATGCCAGGGCCCCCTCTTTAAGAATAAACTCATTCAATAGCCAATTAAGGGGTACCGTAATGGTCAAAACGAAAATCACAGCCGCCCCTAATCCAAGTGCCGTACTTACTTTTTTGGAAACAGCCAAAAAAGAACACATGCCAAGGAAATAGGCAAACACCATGTTATCAATAAATATTGACCGTATTGCTAAGTTAAATAATTCCATTTTATCCTTTTGTTAATGTTCTACATAACCTGTTTTGGATCGCTGCACCCAAATCAGTAATCCCAAAATAATGAATGCACCTACAGGAGAAACCATCAATCCATTAGTAGCCAATTGAAAGTCATCTCCGAACAAACTGGAAATGCCATCAAAAATTGGTATACCAAAAAGGGAACCTGATCCCCACAATTCCCTGAAAAAGGCAACCGTCAAAATTATCCAGGAATATCCAAGGGCACTTCCAAAACCATCAAGGACGGAATCATAAGGCTTGTTACCCAAAGCGTAAGCCTCCAGTCTACCCATCACAATACAATTGGTAATAATCAATCCCACAAATACTGACAATTCCTTGTACATATCGAAGGCAAAGGCCTTCAGTACTTCATTTACCAGTGTTACCAGGGATGCGACTACCGCCAATTGCACAATGATCCTGACCCTGGTAGGGATTTTATTCCTTAGCAGGGAAATGGATAAGTTGGCCATTACCATTACAAAGATCACCGACAAGGCCATCACCAGCGTAGGCTGCATTTGTGTGGTTACCGCAAGCGCAGAGCAAATTCCCAAAACCTGAATGGTTATCGGGTTATCGTCTACCAATGGATCTGTAATCAGCTTTTTTCTTCTTTTCGAAAAAAGGTCTTCAGCATCCTTTACCGCTACTTCTTTTTCAGCTGTTTCTGTACTCATATCATTTTAGTATTCAAAATTTTCAGACTAATTCTGTGCCATTCTGGGAGAACCTTCCTTTTTCTTTTCCATGTAGCCTTTGTAATGCTCCAGGTAGCTTTTCAGCATTTTATTTACCCCATCGGCAGTAATGGTAGCCCCTGACAGGCCATCAACTTTATGAGGGTCGCCGGAATAATCCTTTCCTTCGCCCTTCTGCATTACCACAGATACCAGCTCTCCATCCTCACTATAAATCGACTTCTCTTTGTAGCGCTGCTGCACGTCAGTAGATGTAATTCTGGCTCCAAGCCCTGGAGTCTCTCCTGCATGCGAAAAGGTGATTCCTTCGATGGTTGCCATATCCGTTTGCAAGGCCAGGTAGCCCCAGATATTATCCCAGAGTCCATTTCCATAAACCGGGAAAACATAGGCATTTGCAGCATCTTCATCTCCCTCTTCATGGAAAATAAAGACCGGATACAATCTTTCTTCAGGAGCCTTTTTATAGTTTTTCCCCACATCAATGGTCTCTGCGGTCACCTGGGCGCCGTCCTGCTCCTCCACCTCTTCTCCTTCCAGGTTTACCACCTTGGAGGAAATTCTGTTTTGGTAAAATTCATTGATTTCCTCAGGCTTCATTTCCGAAATTTCATCGGCAGACATCACGGCACCCAAAATTTGCTTTTTGGTGTCCAGTTCTTCTGCCTTTTTCTGAATAGGTTTTAGTACTTCTGAGGTACCTGATAACAATAAACCCAAAACAACGGTCAGGATTATTGAAAATGTGATGATATACGCATTAGACTGTTGCACGTTGTAACCTCCTTTTCTTGTTAGCTTTTACTACATAATGATCTATCAATGGAGCAAATACGTTCATAAACAGTACTGCCAGCATGATTCCTTCTGGATAAGCCGGATTGGTCACCCTGATAATAATGGTCAACACTCCGATTAAAAGTCCATAAATCCACTTCCCGGATTCTGTTTGTGCTGCCGAAACAGGGTCTGTCGCCATAAACACAATTCCGAAAGCAATACCTCCCATTACCAAGTGGTAGTGGGCGGGCATGGCCATAAATTCATTCACTGCAAGTAATTGCATGATTGCTGCCATGATATAGGCTCCTCCAAATGCGCTCACCATAATCTTCCAACTGGCCACACCGGTAAAGAGCAATATCGCAGCTCCCAACAGCACCATCAAGGTCGATGTCTCTCCAATAGAACCCGGAATAAAACCAAAGAACATATTGGCAAAACCAAACATACCATCCATGAGGGCGGAGTTATGATCCGCTAGGTTAGAAACAGCATTTACTCCATCCTGTCCAGAATTATAAGCAACTGCAAGGGCAGTGGCACCGGAAAACCCGTCTACCGGGGTCTTATCTCCCAGGTAAGTCCACACCTGATCTCCGGAAATTTGTGCCGGATAGGCAAAATATAGGAATGCCCGGGCGGTCATGGCCACATTCAGGATGTTCATCCCTGTCCCGCCAAAAACCTCCTTGGCAATGACCACGGCAAATACGGTTGCTAATGCAACTTGCCATAAAGGAGTGGTAGCGGGAACAACCAATGGAATCAACATGCCCGTCACCAAAAAACCTTCATTGATGGGATGCTTTCTTACGACGGCAAAGACTGCCTCTACCAGGCCCCCTGCCGCATAGGAAACGATCACTATTGGTAGGACAAGTGTAAGGCCAAGGATAAATTTATCCCCAAAACTAGCCTCTTCTCCCACTGCCAGAAAATGCATGTGCCCGGTATTGTATATACCGAATAAAAGGCAGGGTATCATGGCGATCACTACAGTAATCATCATCCTTTTCAGGTCAATGGCATCCTTTACCTGCGCACCTCTTGGACCAGTTGTATGCTTGGGTGAAAACAAGAATGTTTCCCCTGCCTCATACAGGTAATAAAGGTTTTCTAATTTTCCTCCCTTTTGAAACAAGGGTTTCTGTTTATCCAACAGATTACGTAAAAACTCCATATTGTCTAACTGTATTGAATAAGTTCTATACCTTTTCTAACTATTTCCTGGACAGGGTGTTTTGAAACATCTACAAATTCACAAAGGGCAAGATCTTCTTCAATCACCTCATAGATTCCCAACTCCTCCATTTCATCAAAATCCTCTGCCATGATGGCCTTTAGCAAATAAACAGGATAAATGTCCATAGGGGTTACGCTTTCGAATACTCCTGTCTGAACAAAAGCCCTTTCCTCACCCCTGGCATTGGAATCCAATACGTATTCTTTTTTCGGGAAAAGAAAAGACAACAGGCCGAGTGCCTTGTGGTAGCTCAGTTTTTCTTTGGTAGGCTTCATCCAACCCAGGAACTCATAATAATCTCCCTCTGGAATGACCGTAATCTGATGCTGATAAAAACCCACATACCCGTCCCGGTTGATTTTTTCACCAGTGAGTACGTTCCCTGAGATAACCCTTATCTTCTCCGTTTTGGTATTTCCACTAACAAAGCTATCTACACAACTGCCCGTATAAGTCTGCGCATAAAGCGGAGTTTTTATTTCTGATCCTGTAATCGCAATCAGCTTGGAGGCATCATAATTTCCATTGGCAAACAGTTTTCCTATTTGTACCACACCATAAGGATTAATGGTCCAAACCGTTTCTCCTTTATTGACGGGGGCAAGGTGGTGGATGTGTACACCCACATTGCCAGCAGGATGGGGTCCCGAAAAATAGCTCGTTTCTACTCCTTGAATATTAGAAAATTCAGAGGATTTATTATCTCCGGATAAGCCGAGGTATATTTTACCTTTGGTTAGTTTTTGTAAAGCCTTGACGCCCAACTGAAAATAATTGGATTGACCCTTGATCAAAAAATCATAATCAGGAGCCAGGGGATGGGTATCAAATCCGGAAATGAAAATGGCTTTTGGCTCATCTTCAGGGTTGGCTACAATGCCATAAGGGCGCTGAATGAGCTGAGGCCAGGCACCGGTAACCGTCAGGTGATCGACAATTTTCTCCCGGCTTGCTGCCTGAATGTCTCCTTCTGTAAACTTCTCAAAACTTTCAAAATCAATTTCAGTGTCTGCCAGAATTTTGATCTCCAAAAGTTTTCTTTTTTCTCCACGTTTGATTTCAACAATTTCTCCGGATACAGGTGCGACATATTGCACTTTCTCCATTTTCTTGTCAAATAGTATGGGGGTACCTGCCTTCACCAAATCACCTTCTTTCACAAGGACCTTTGGTCTTTGCATTCCGATGAAATCTGTAGGCTTGATGGCAAAGGTTTTGACAGGTTGGAAATCACCAATTTTTTTTTCGGCTTTTCCTACCAGGCGTATATCAAACCCTTTCTTAAGCTTGATTTGTTTTGACATATTTAATTTTTGAAACTATATGGTCCTATGAAAAACGCCTCAAATCTAATAAATTACATTAGTTTTAAGAAGCTAATTCTATGATTATTTACCAAATTTTAAACAAAATGCCTTATCCAGCACCCTTGATTCATTAGCCTGCTGCCACCGGATTTTCATCCAGGGAAAGTAGGTATTCCCTAACCTGTTCCATCAACCACATCGGTGTAGATGTGGCACCACATATCCCGATGCTATCTTCGTGATGTATCCATTCAGGATCAATATCCTGCTCATTTTCTATAAAATAACTTCTTGGATTCACTCCCTTGCATACCTGATATAAGGCTTTACCATTGGAGCTTTTCTTGCCGGAAACAAAGAAGATTACATCCTTTTCCTGAGAGAATTTTTGAAGTTGAGGCTCCCTGTTTGAAACCTGTCTGCATATAGAGTCGTTGGCATTGAAATCCATCTCCTCCAAACGCCCTTTCTCCGATTTGATCCGATCTTCGATTTTTTCCTTTAATTCATAAAAACCTTTGGTGCTCTTAGTGGTTTGGCTAAACAGGGTGATCGGTTTGGAAAAATCTATTTGATCCAGATCTTTATCCTCCATCACGATAATGGCTTTTTCCAGCGTCTGTCCGGTAAGGCCAATTACTTCGGCATGTCCCTTTTTTCCATAAATAACTATTTGGCCCTCCTGTTTTTCCATTTTATCGAAAGCAGTCTTGACCCTGTGTTGTAATTTAAGCACTACCGGACAGGATGCATCAATCAGCTCTATGTTGTTATTGATAGCTGTACGATAGGTTTCGGGAGGCTCCCCATGAGCTCGGATCAATACCTTACAATCTCGCAGACAGCGGAGATCTTCCCGGTCAATTACAACCAAACCCTTGTCACTTAATCGCTTCACTTCCATGTCATTATGAACGATGTCACCAAGACAATAAAGCTTCTGGTTTCCGGCCATCTCATCCTCAGCCATTTTAATGGCATATTCCACACCAAAACAATATCCCGAATTCTTATCAATTGTAACTTCCATAAATCTAATTCATTCTCTCCTTAGCCAATTCAATTATCCTGGAAACCTGCTCCTCAAAATCAAGAAAGCTTGTATCCATTTCTATCGCATCACTCGCTTTAACCAGCGGGCTGACAGCCCTTTTTGTATCTATGGCATCTCTTTCTTCAAGGTTTTCCCTAACTTCATCTATACCTACCATTTTTCCCCTTTCCAAAAGCTCCTTCTGTCTTCTTGCAGCCCTAATGTCCGCATCTGCTTTCATAAATACCTTTAACTCCGCCTCTGGAAAAACAACTGTACCAATATCCCTGCCATCCATCACAATTCCCTTCTTTTTTCCCAGCTTCCTTTGTTTTTCGACCATGGTCTCTCTTACCTCTCCCAACTTACTGATCTCACTAACTTTGGACGAGACCTGCATTCCCCTGATTTCCTCTTCTACATTAACCCCATTCAGGTAAACTTGTTGTATTCCGTTAGAGCTGTCATGGTGAAAGGAGATGTCAAGTTCCTGCAAACCAGTGCTTACCTCCTTTGGAATATTTGGGTTGATATGATTTTGTAAAAAAAACAAAGTAACGGCCCTGTACATGGCACCTGAATCCAGATAGGTATACCCTAAAGCCCTGGCTACTGCTTTGGCCGTGGTACTCTTCCCACACCCGGAATAACCGTCAATGGCAATGATTATTTTTTTCATCAAAAAAAATGAGTTGATACCTGCTTTCCTTTTCAAAGGCAAATATAGTATATTTATGACTATTCTGGGCAGCAGACCTATTATGTATTGGTTTTTATTCGTCTCAGGCAGCACAAACAACAGCATTAGCACTATTTTAACTTTTCACAGAGGAATGACAACAGCTTTCAATGTAAGGGGACAATTCGTAGATATTCAAAAAAAGGACATTTATCCTGCTGAAATACAGGTCAGCAAAAATAAGATAAAAGCCATAAAACGCCTTCCACAGGCGCCTGAGCAGTACCTGCTTCCGGGATTTACAGATGCCCATGTACACATTGAATCTTCCTTACTTGTACCGTCCGAGTTTGCGAGATTGGCCGTTATACATGGTACGGTAGCTACCGTTTCTGATCCCCATGAAATTGCCAATGTCTGCGGAATGGAAGGAATTAAGTTTATGGTCAACAATGGAAAGGATACGGGATTTAAATTCTTTTTTGGTGCACCTTCCTGTGTTCCGGCTACACCATTTGAAACGACCGGTGCTTCCATCTCTCCAAACGATATAGAACAGTTATTTCAAGAAACGGACATTCACTATCTGGCAGAAATGATGAACTGGCCGGGGGTGCTTGCAGGGGACGCCTTGGTACAGGAAAAAATAGATTTAGCCAAAAAATATGGGAAGCCTGTAGATGGTCATGCACCCGGCCTCAAAGGGGAAAATGCAGCCAAATATGCGGCAGCTGGAATAACAACCGATCATGAATGTTTCACCATTGAAGAGGGACGAGATAAAATCAGCTGTGGCATGAAAATAGCCATCAGGGAAGGTAGCGCTGCCAGAAACTTTGATGCCCTGATTGATCTCATGGATGAATCTCCGGAGCATTTGATGTTTTGCTCCGATGACAAACATCCTGATAGTCTATTGAATGGACATATCAATCAGCTGGTAGCCAGGGCTGTGGCTTTGGAAAAGGACCTTTTTGACGTATTGACGGCTGCCTGCATCACTCCAGTAGCACATTACGGACTGGATGTAGGACTGCTACAGGAAGGCGATCCGGCTGATTTCATTGTACTGGAAAACCTGATTGATTTCATTCCCAAACAAACGTATATCAATGGACATTTGGTCGCAGATAAAGGCATATCGCTGATTCCAAAAGTCAGCTGCAATCCCATCAACCATTTTAATGCACAGCCCCTTTCCAAGGATGCCTTCTTATTGCAACATGAAACAGGTCCGGCAAAAATCATTCAGGTATTGGACCGGCAACTGATTACCAAAACCCTGGAGGCAGAGGTGCTCGCAAAAGAAGGGCAAGTAAAAGCTGATATTTCTGAAGATATTTTGAAAATTGCCGTAGTCAACCGGTATGCTGCAAACAGCAAACCTCAGGTTGCTCTGGTAAAAGGTTTTGGATTAAGGGAAGGTGCTATCGCCTCCTCTGTGGCCCATGATTCCCACAATATCATCGTGGTTGGTTGTACAGATGAAGCCATGATAAAAGCAGCTAACCTTATCATCAGTCATCAAGGAGGACTGTCTGCAGTGACCGCACAAAAAGATCTTATACTGCCTTTGCCAGTAGCGGGATTGATGAGTCACAAAGATGCCTTTGAAGTGGCTGAGCAATACACACAACTGGATAAGACAGCCAAAAACATGGGTTCAAATTTGCAATCTCCGTTTATGACTTTAAGTTTCATGGCATTGTTGGTCATCCCTCAAATTAAAATCAGCGATCAGGGTCTTTTTGATGGGGATGTGTTTCAATTTATTTCCGTTTTCAATAAAAAACAGCAAAAGTAAAAATCAGATTTCAACAAAAGGTGGTGAATTTTTGGGAATATATAAAAAAACAGGCAAATCATTTATTCTTCTGGGAAAAAACCCCGGTCATGGAGAAACAAATATTCAATGCTACCCTGGTCATTGTTTTCATTTTTATTAGTTCCCTGGCCTTATTTAATCTACTCATTGGCAATGCCATTTTACTAGGTCTTTCCCTTTTTGTGATTTCAGAGCTTTTGATTTGCTTTCACCTGCTCCGGAAGAAAAATCAGTATAAATGGGCCTACTATATTTTCGGCTTGTCCATTTATCCCATTTTGGCCATAGCTTTCTATTATAATGATGGTATTCAGGGCCCTACTTTTTATATATTGTTACTATCTCACTTCGTCATCCTCAGCATCTCCAACCATGGGGGGTTTATTTTCTGGACTTTGGTAAATGGAACAGCCTTTATTATTCTTTTCTACTTAGGCCTTTTTCATGAGGATTGGATCCCTAAAATATACACCAACAAAGACATGGTTTTTGTGGATCACAGCCTCACTTATCTGGCATCCATGGCAGGCATTACGTTTCTGGTAGCGACTTTAAAAAATTTTTACCGCAGTCAGAAAAACAAAGTAAAGGAGAAGACCAATGAATTGATTCAACTAAACCGGAGTTTATCCAAGACCAGTGCTCAAAAAGATAAAATTATCACCATCATTTCTCATGATTTAAAAAACCCCCTGCAATCCATCATGCAGACCCTGGAGCTCATGAAAAATGGAGATCTTCCTCCGGATGAAGTAGAATTTCTACATGAAGAATTATTAAAAATAACCAGCAGGACTTACAATATGATGGAAAATATCCTGGATTGGTCTTCCTTCGAATTGAAAAACAATGCCATCAGGGTAAAAGAGATTGATTTGAAATCACTATTTGAAGATACTACCGAGATCTTTAAAGTAATTGCCAAGCAAAAACAAATCTCTATTGTTCTGGCGTACAAAAAAAACCCCTTGGTCAAAATAGAAACCGACCGCCTCCTGCTGATATATAGGAATCTTGTACAAAATGCGATCAAGTTTACACCCAGTGGGGGGACCATTTCCATTGAAATCAATTCATCAGGAAAATTGGTGCGTATTTCTATTCAGGATAATGGGGTAGGTATTTCCGAAGAGCGCCTGAAAAAGATATTTGAACAAGACATCAAATCTACTTATGGAACAGAACAGGAAAAGGGAACAGGCATGGGACTCCATCTGTGTTTTCAGAATGCCCACAAACTGGGAGGACAAATAGAAGTAAAAAGTCTGGAAGGAAATGGATCGGTTTTTATTTTGACCATCCCGAATGGATTGTCCTGAATGACAACGCAAAGTTAAAAGCCCTGGAAAAGCTTGGATCATTCTCATTTGGATTTCCAGGCATATGCCAGCATGGGTAAATGGGCATAGCTCATTACCCCTGCCTTAACCCCCTGAGACTTTAAATATAAATCGTTGGATTTTCGACTCAACTCCAGAAAGTAGGGCCTGATTTCGAGGTTGGACTTTTGGATTTCCACAATATCCGATCTGATAGGCAGGGGAATCTTTTCTACCAATTGATGGTAAGCATCCCGGTCCATTTTATGCAAATCGTTTAACTGGTACCTGAAGAGTTTAAGCTCCCCTGCGTAGTTCAAATAAGGATTTCTGCTTTCTGAACACACCAGCCAAGCCAGGAAATTTGCCTCTCCCTCATCTGTAATCCCAAATCCATGCGCCAACTCGTGGGCCAGCGTAAAGGTTTTTTCCAAAGGATGAAGGGAAGGATCAAGATACCCCTCTCCCGCAAAGGGAAAATAAATACCGAAAATACCCATCCTCCTCATGATCCCTGCAGGGTAAAGCTGCTTGACAGTAGGTTTACCACGCCAGGAATAATCCATATCGGACAAAATGACCTTCATCTCTTCCCTTAGTAATTCCCTGTGATCTGAAAAATCCCATAAATCGACTAATGCATCGCTGTCTTCCTGCAAATGCCTTCTGAGATTAAACAGGCCATCCTGGGTGGCTTCCATCTCTGCTAACAGCAATTCCAGGTGCAAGGGTTCGGGCCGCAGAGAGAGCTGCTGGAAAAGTGGAATTCGATAATAATTAAATCCCCAAAGAAAAAGAAATAAAAACACGAGCCATCCGGCAAAGTTTATCAATCCCCTGAAACAATAATTCGACTTCAGTTTTAAACCTTTATAATCTCTTACCAGCCTTTTCACAAACACCGATCCCAACCAGAACAACCCGGCAAGTAACAGGTAAAAAGTCGGTAAGGGAATAAGGTTAATGGAATAATCCAATACGCCTCTGATGGCAGGATAAAGCCCCTTCGCATACCAAATTTCGGTAAAACCTGGAGAAATTTGAGAAAAAAGCCTTAATAACAAGGCGAAAAGTCCCAAGATACCCCCAATCCATCTGCTCAGAAACATTGACCTGATTTAGAGAAGCCTAATTTTAAACGCCTTCGGCTTCCACTCCTTTGACCTCCTCTAACATTCCGGTGAGCAAGTTCTCTATGCCTGCTTTCAAGGTAATGGTACTGGAGGGACAGCCCGAACAGGCACCCTGAAGCAAAACTTTAACAATACCGTCCTGAAAACTGTGAAATACAATGGCACCCCCGTCTTGTTCCACAGCTGGCCGAATGTATTCATCAAGTATACCCTTAATTTTTTTTACCGTCTCACTGTCGTTCTCATCGAATAGCGGATCCTGGTCAAATTGGGTAGTTATCGGTTGCTTGCCGGAAGATAAAAAATCTTTGATATGGTTCCGAATATGGTCTTGTATGGCCTCCCAGGGAATATCATTCTTTTTGGTAACGGTTACAAAATTTGAGGCAATAAAGACCCTTTCTACCGCCGCAAAATTAAACAATTCTTTTGCCAGGGGCGCATGCTCAGTACTTGCTTCATCAGGAAAATCAAAGCTTACCCCATCGTCAGCCAACATAAAATTGGCGACAAACTTCAGGGAATTGGGGTTGGGGTTGGCTTCCATGTAAAGGTGTACCGGCTTTTTCTCTGCTTCTAACATTGATGACAATATTTAAGTATGCTTTATTATTCAAACACTAAAACGCCACTGAACCAATGATGGTTCGGAAAAGGACCAATTCCCGCTGATTTTAATTTTATGAGACAGTCAGCGGATTGGTTTTTCTCACCAACCCTTCTGGCAACTCTCCCTCTGTGGAGGCCACTACTGTGCATACCATGGCATCACCTGTCACGTTTACAATGGTACGGAACATGTCCAAAATCCGGTCAGGGGCAAGGATCAGGGCTATGCCTGCGGCAGGTACGCCTATAGACTCTAAAACGATAATCAACATGATAATACCCGCTCCGGGAACACCTGCTGTACCGATGGAGGCCAGGGTGGCGGTCATCACAATCAGCAATTGCTGACTTAAAGTTAAATCCATTCCTAAAGCCTGCGCAATAAACACGGCAGCGACTCCCTGATAAAGACTGGTCCCATCCATATTGATGGTGGCCCCTAATGGCAGTACAAAACTACTCACCTCCTCAGAAACACCGATTTCCTCTTCTACCTGCTTCATGGTAACAGGAAGTGTGGCAGAACTGGAACTGGTAGTGAAGGCAAGCAGTTGGGCCGGCCTGATCGCTTTGAAAAAGTCCAGGTATTTTACTTTGGTAAAAAGCTTAAGAATCACCGGATAAACTACCAAAATCATAAAAAACAACCCTCCTAAAACCACCAGGCTGTACTTTAGCAGGGCCAGGAGTAATTCCAGGGCAGAATCGGGATTGTCACCTGTGATCTCCACGATGAGAGAAGCCATCAGGGCGAATACACCATAGGGTGCCAGGATCATGATGAAGCCAACAATTTTAATAATCACATCATTCAAACCTTCAAAAAAAGCGATCACAGGCTCTGCCTTGCTTTTGGGTATCTGGATCAAGGCTATACCGACAATAATGGCAAAAAACACTATTTGCAGCATGCTTGCATTATCAGTAGCGGCCTGGAAAACATTTTCCGGTACCATGTCTACCAATGGTTGAAGTGGACTTTGTTCCTTCAATTGTTCGGCTTCCAGAGACTTGCTATCTGCGGTTTCATCATACAAACTCATCAGGTTGTCTCTGGTATCTGTCGGCAGACTCTTGCCCGGATTGAAAATATTTACTATCAACAATCCGATGGAGACGGAAAGTACTGTGGTAAAGATATAGGTAAGTATGGTTTTACCCCCTATCCGGCTGAGTTTGGTAATGTCCCCTAAATTAGAGACTCCGACTATCAATGAAGCCAATACCAGGGGAACGGCAATCATTTTCAGGCCATTGATGAAAATCGTGCCGACAGGCTTGATGTAATTAATGGTGAAGTCGGGAGAAATGCCCAGTTTTACTACACCCAGGCCTACAAGTAGTCCCAGGACCAGGCCGATAATAATTTGGGTATGGAGGGGTATCCTTTTTTTCATGTGTTATTAGTGGTTGTGGTGGTTAGTTATATTTTGCTGGAACGATTTAAAAGGATAAAGTCAGCGAGTACCAGGGCACACATGGCCTCTACAATGGGTACAGCCCGGGGTACCACGCAAGGATCATGACGCCCTTTGCCAGTGACAGTGGTCGATTCACCCATGGTATTAACGCTGTCCTGATCCTGCATGATGGTGGCCACAGGTTTAAAGGCTACACGGAAATAAATATCTTCACCGTTTGAAATACCTCCCTGAATGCCCCCGGAATGATTTGTTCTGGTTTTGATTTTGCCTTCTTCCCGGTAAAAGGCGTCATTGTGTTCTGAGCCTTTCATGCTCACTCCTTCAAATCCACTTCCATATTCAAATCCTTTCACCGCATTGATGCTGAGCATGGCATGTCCCAAAACAGCATGCAAACGATCAAAAACCGGTTCGCCGAGGGCAGTCGGAACCCCTTGGGCCACACAACTGACTACTCCTCCTATGGTGTCCCTGTTTTTTCTGGTCTCATCTATCAGGGCAATCATTTGCTCGGCTGTAGCTGCATCCGGGCAGCGGACCATATTGGCTTCTATCTGCCCAAAGTCCAGTTCAGCATAAGGTTTTTCCAGCCGAATGTGGCCTGCCTGACTTACATAAGCATGGATGGAAACACCATATTGGGCAAGCATTAATTTGGCCACTGCCCCGGCAGCTACTCTTGCGGCAGTTTCCCGGGCACTACTCCTCCCCCCCCCGCGGTAATCCCTGACTCCAAATTTTTCGTGATAGGTATAATCTGCGTGGGAAGGGCGAAATTTATCCGCTATATGGGAATAGTCTTTACTTTTTTGGTCGGTATTGTAAATGACAATGGCTATGGGTGTACCTGTACTTTTCCCTTCAAAAACCCCTGATAAAATTTCAAACTCATCTTCTTCTTTTCGCTGTGTTGTAATTTTGGATTGCCCGGGCTTTCTCCGCTGAAGCTCCTTTCTGATAAAATCCTCTGAAATGCTTATTCCTGCCGGACAACCATCTATGACTACGCCCAGACCTTTGCCATGGGATTCACCAAAGGTGGTGATAGTGAAAACATTACCGAATGTATTGCGCATGAACTAATTTTTCTTAACAATCAAAAACCCTAATAAAATCAGTGCTAAAAAAAGCAACACATTTATCAGGATGGAAAAATAATATTTATATCCCTGGTTTAAAAGCTTATTGTCTTCAACTTCAATCAGATCATACAATCCTCCCAGTCGGGATGAGGAGATGGCCTGATTGATCCTGCTCTCACCGGTGACATTGACAAGGGCTTTTGGCTGTAAAGTATCGTATTGAGCTAAATCGGGGTTAAAATAAATCCATTCAAAATGATCCTTCAGGGCTACCTCTTCCTGTTCATTCAAGGTAATAAAATAGCTGAATTCTTTCATTCCAGTCACCTTACCCCGTCCGCGGTTGATCTGAACCTGCTCGTTGGGATCAAAGGTATTCAGCTTTTGCTCTTTTTTTACAACAGGGGGTCGTATAGAACTGATATTGCCTTCCCCCAAAATGGTAAAATCATAGGTAAATCCTTCTCCGGTTTGGGCTTCAAGTTCATCGAAGCTTTCCCTCAAACGGTAGTTGCCAACACTCACTTCATTTTTCAAGGGATGAGGGGGTAATGATTTTACCTTGATGGTTTTAGGCTGTGAATAAAAGGTCTTAAAGTCCTGAAGCCGGTTACTTCCAAAAAAACTTGGGTTTTTTGCCAATCTGTATTTGATCATTTCCCAGCCTACCGGAGGAAAATCAACTGTGCCTGAATTGAACGGGAAAAAACTAGCTTCGTATACTTTATATTTTGTCCAGATTTTGCCCCCAAACTCCACTTTTTCAGGTTGAATACTGGTGATGTTAAAATTTTCTTCCCAGGCATTTCCAGGTTTGATTTCATTGATTATTCGCTCCAACTGCTTTCCCGGTTCATGAAAATTAAATGGCGCCTGGTTGGCTTCAGACATATAAAAAGCAAGGCTTACATTAAAACCTTCTCCGACGAAGACTTCATCCTTGTCCACAGATAAGGAAAAAAAGGCATCATCTTCCACTTCAACATACTCTGGCTCTTCGGTATCTCTTCTCCCAAAAAGATCATCTATGGGGTCTAAAGCACGGTTATTCCTGGAGCTTGCGCGGGCATCTATCACCGAGATCGTCTTCCCGGGGGTGGAGACATTTTCCCCGTTTACGGAGAGTGTAAAGTCAGGGAGGGTAAACTGCCCCTTTCTTAACGGTTTATAGTATTGAATGACACTATTGGTACTACTCATTTGTCCATTGATGATGTTCATGGATGAGCTTTGTGAAACTCCTTGTTTTTGAAAACCAGGAATATCAGGCAATTGGTCATAAGACCGTATTTTTTCACCTGATACGGTGACTTTTATGGTAAAGGTTTCATTCAATGCCACTTCACTTTCTCCCAATTCAATTTTGATATCCTGAGCCAGTGTTTGCATAGAAAAAACACCCAGTAGAAATACGAAAAGAAAATGGTTCTTCGTTAAGCACATATAGGATGATTGTATTATCTTTAAATATAACTGCAAATAAACAAGTATATTTTATACGTAACAAATCAAATTTATTACCGTATGCAGTTATTAAAGTATTCTTTTCCCAAAAACTAACTTAAAATAACATGAGCCATGATGGAATATGTTAAAACTATTTTATTGAAGGTAAGTTTTGACAGTAAACTCTTTGAAAAGGAGTTACGTAAGGGACTGAACCTACTGGTTCCCGCGGAATTGGAAGAGTTCAGGGTTTGGTGTTACAAAACATTCTCGAAAATATACGGTCCAATCTTAAATAAGTACTTTATTAAACTGGCCGGTTAAATCATCAACCTCATGCCCCTGGAAACCGGGGCTTTTTTTTGCCCGGGATCCATTCCCGTACTGCTCTCTGCTTCATTTTTTCTGCTGTTTTGTACAGAATTTTAGTTACTTTTAACATTATTAAGAAAGTAAAGACATGGAAAAAAAGAATTCAGGATTCGAAGAGATTGAAAAAATGCTTCAGGAAATAGGCAACAGGATTGAAGTATTGATTGAAAAAGGCACCAAAGCTACCGGAGAAGCCAGTGAAGAAATAGAAAAAAAGATCAAGGAACTGCGTAAAAACAAAGACAAGCTGGAAAAAGAACTACAGGAAAAGAAAGCAAAATTTGAAGAAAAATACAAGGGAAAAAAAGGTAATGCCCAGCCATTTCTCGAGGAGTCCCTCTTTCATTTCAAACAAAGTGTGCGTTCTTTGATCAATGCCATCAATGAACTAGTGAAATAATCCACCTGTAGTTCTCATTTTATTAATTTTTGTCATTTCCCTTACCTTACCGGGAACATTTCCCACACTACATTTTTTAGTTTTTACAGACAAATTTGTCGCTTCTTAAAGAATCCCCAAAACCAGCCATTGCACAAAAATTGAATTATCCGAAATACCATTGTAGTTTTGCCGTATGAATCACCTATCCGTAGAAAATTTAAGTAAGTCTTTTGGAGAGCGAGTACTTTTTTCCAGGATTTCTTTTGGCATAGACCAGGGACAGAAAACTGCCCTGGTGGGAATAAATGGAGCCGGAAAATCCACCTTAATGAAAATCATTATGGGAGAAGAAATCCCGGATGAAGGTCAGGTAGTGATCAATCAGGAAGCCAGGATCGCCTATGTCCACCAAAACCCGGTTTTTGCGGGAAATAGAACCATCTATCAGACCATATTTGACGATCCCGACAATGAAACCATACAGGCCATACAGGCCTATCAAAAGGCCCTTTTGCAGGCCGAGAAGGACGGAAACAACGACAGGTTGCAACCCATATTTGAAAAAATGGATCAACTGCAGGCCTGGGATTTTGAATACCAGATCAATGAGGTCCTCGGGAAATTGGGCCTTCATGATACCGGCATTCAGGTCGCTGCGCTTAGCGGAGGCCAAAGGAAAAGGGTAGCCCTGGCAAAAGCGATTTTAAATTTTCCGGATCTCCTATTATTGGATGAACCAACCAACCACCTGGACCTTGAAACGATCGAATGGCTGGAGGATTACCTTTCCAAAGCCAATTTATCCCTTCTCATGGTGACGCACGACCGTTATTTTCTGGATAAGGTCACCAATCAGATCCTGGAACTAGAACAGGGAAACCTGTACCGGTACGCAGGAAATTACGGCTACTTTTTGGAAAAAAAAGCTGAAAGAAAAGCGACTCAGGCTACCGAACAGGAGAAAGCCAAAAGTCTGTATAAAAAGGAACTGGATTGGATCAGGCGCCAACCCAAGGCGCGCGGCACCAAGGCCAAATACAGGGTTGATGCATTTGAAGAAACCAAGGAAAAAGCTTTTAACAAAGCAGAAGAGCGAGATATAAGCCTGGAGGTTACGGCACAGCGCCTGGGCAAAAAAATCGTAGAAATCGAAAAAGTCCACAAATCTTACGCTGACTTAAAATTGGTGGATGATTTTAGTTACATTTTCAAAAAAGGCGACAAAATAGGCATTATTGGTCCAAATGGTGCAGGAAAAACCACCTTCCTCAACATGCTCACCGGAATGACATCTCCTGACAAGGGTACGGTCACCATCGGTCAGACCACTGCTTTCGGCTATTACAGGCAGGAGGAAGATAGCTTTGATGAAAGTAAGCGGTTAATTGATATCGTCAAAGAGGTAGCAGAGGTGGTGACAGTAGCCGGTGGCAGTACGATTACGGTAAGCCAATTTCTCAATCAATTTGGGTTTCCACCCAAACAACAACATACCCCGGTATCCAAATTAAGTGGTGGCGAAAGAAGAAGACTTCAGCTGCTCATGGTTTTGGTAAAAAGTCCTAATTTCCTAATTTTGGATGAGCCTACCAATGATTTGGATATTGTCACCCTGAATACCCTGGAAGATTTTTTAGATAACTTTCCCGGATGCCTGATCATTGTTTCTCACGACAGGTATTTTATGGACAGATTGGTGGAGCACCTCTTTGTTTTTGAAGGAGAAGGCCAGATCAGTGATTTCCCCGGTAACTATACCGACTACCGCGAAAATTTACAAATCAAAAAAACAGCGCCAACAAAAAAAACAGAGAACCAAAAAGCAGGCGGTAGTAAAGACCTGGACAAAAACACGAATAAAGCCAGCTTCAAGGATAAAAAAGAATTCGAAGCCATTTCCAAAGACCTGGAAAAACTAACCAAAGAAAAAGAATCCTATATCCATAAAATCAATGAAGGCGACGAAAATCACGAAACCCTGATGGAATGGTCTTTGGAAATAGAAAAAATAGAGAAAAAAACGGAAGCCCTCGAAATGCGCTGGCTGGAACTCAGTGAATTAGATGGTATTGATTGATGATGTCACAAACTGATCAGAATTTAAGGAGAACCGACCATTCCTTACTTACCTAAAAGTCGCTGTCTTCTACATCCGAATCCCTGCCTTCATTTCTTTGACTGTTGTTCTCTTTAAACCCACCAAACCTGTATGTAAAAGACAAAGTTCCTATTTGTGTTTCCCTGTTGTAAACCCTGTCCTGCACAAAACGGGAATCATCGTTCCTTATCCTGAATACCCTGGTATTGAAAATATCACTGACATTCAGGCTAATGGTGCCTTTGTCTTTCAATATGTTTTTTCTAACCCCGGCATTCAAGCCCCACATGGGCTCAATTTCTCCCTGGGGAAATACCATAGGTCCCCTGTAATTTCCCTGAACTTGAATGGAAAATAAATCCGGGATCACCATATTGGACAGGAGGCTTAGCGTCCAACTGAAATTGCTGTTATTGAAGCCCTCACCAATGTTGTCTCCGATAATTTCAGAATGGAAAAAATTTGCTGAAAGAGTGAAATCCCACCGATCTACCAATTGCACCTGATTGATAACTTCCAATCCGGTACTTTTCCTAAAATTGGCATTCTCTCTGGACTGAATGGCTACATTATCGTCCATGATTGGTAAATGTAAAAAAGGAGTGGAGATGGCTTAATTTTAAATTTTTTTCAAAACTAAAGCAATTAAGTCTTCCATTAGCTTTTCTGGGGAACTGGCAAAGGATTGGGTGATGCGGTTGGCTATGATAGCATTAAGGCTTAGCATTTGGTGGCCCAGCAATCTACCCATGGCATAATATCCGGCGGTTTCCATTTCAAAATTGGACAAGCGTAAGCCCTCCATGTTTATGCCTCCCAATTGATCAAAAATATTTGGAAAAGCAGGGTCAAGCCTTACTTTTCTTCCCTGGGGCCCGAAAAAGCCCGGACAGGTTACGGTAATACCAGTCTGTAAATCACCGAATCTTGATCTCAATTCAGCAGATCCTTGTACACAATAAGGCATAAAGGACAAATTAAGGCAAGCCTTCACCCGGGAAGCAATATTGTATTCCTGAAGGGTCTGTGGAAGGGTATAGAAATTCATCAGGGTATCCAGACCCAGGGCAAAATCAGAAACCAAATAACTACCTTCACTAATGCCGGCTTGCATGCTACCGGATGTCCCCACCCGTATGATCGTCAATCTTTTGTGATGTGCTCTGGGTAGCCGCGTTTCAAAATCAACGTTGAACAGGGCATCCAGTTCGGTCATAAAAATCTCTACATTATCCGTACCCATTCCGGTGCTAATTACACTCAGCCTTTTACCTCTATAGCAACCGGTGTGGGTGACGAATTCTCTTTTCTGAACCTTTAATTCTACGGTATCAAAATACCTGGATATTTTTTCAACCCGATCAGGATCTCCCACGGTTATAACCGTATCTGCCACCTGACCAGGTTTGAGGTTCAGGTGGTAAATGCTTCCATCAGCATTGATGAGGAGTTCCGATTCAGGAATGGGGTTTACCATGCAAAACAGATTTTATTTTCGTTGCATTGGGTTTCTGATAAAATCCTTTATAAGGATTGTAGCCGTTGGTGTTTTTTTGATAATATCCGGTACCATTGTAAGGTCTCTTGTGGGGGTGCTCCTTGCATGCTTCGGAGCAAGCTCCTCCCATCTCCCAACCACAGGATTCACAAATGGGCACATGCTCATTACATTCAGGATTAGCGCAGTTGACCATGCGGTCTGAGGCTGTTCCACAAACAAAACATTTGGATACAACTTTTGGGTTGACCTGGTTGACTTCTACGGCAAGGCGGTTATCAAATACATAACATTTACCTTCAAAATCGGCTCCTCCAGCCTCCAAACCATACTTGATGATTCCTCCATGTAACTGATATACATCCGTAAATCCCTGTTCCAATAAAAAGGCGGAAGCTTTCTCGCATTTGATTCCCCCGGTACAATAGGTCAGAACTTTCTTTTCCTTGAGGTGCTCCAATTCCCTGACTTTTTCCGGAAAATCCCGGAAGTTATCAATGTCCAATCTTACCGCATTCTTAAAATGCCCCAACTCATGTTCATAATTGGACCGGACATCAAGGATAACCACGTCATCCTCATCCTTTAATGCTTTAAACTCTTCAGGTTCGAGGTGTTTCCCGGTCTTTACCCTGGGGTTGATGTGTTTTAAACCAGAATGGACGATTTCATCTTTTGCCCTTACATTTATTTTTGCAAATGCATGTTCGTGGTGACTATCTACTTTAAATTCCGTATCTGCAAATCTGGGATCAGCCTTCACATAGGCCATGTATTTTTCACAATCCTCCTTAAGTCCGGAAACCGTCCCATTCAACCCTTCTGAGGAGACGATAATTCTTCCCCGGATATTGTTTTCAATACAAAATAGGTGATGTTCATCCCTGTATGCTTCCAAATCTTCGATTGGTGCATAGCAATAGTACAATAAAATATTATAATCCATAAAACAAGCCCTGTTTCAGACAGGGTGTAATGTTGACAAATATAAAACTACCAATTGTTACTTTTCAATGGCTTTGGCTGGATTGCCAAAAACAGTCTGGTTTGCAGCCACATCGGCAATAACGACTGAACCTGCCCCTATTCTGGCATTCTTTCCAATTTTAATTCCAGCGACCACCGTCACGCCTGAGCCCAGAAATGCACCGTTTTCGATGGTCACGCCGGAATTCACTACTGCTCCTGCCCCTACTTGCACAAAATCCCCCAGGCTGACCTGATGCTCGATGGTGACATTGGTGTGTAAGATACAATGATTACCGATATCCGCACCAGCTCCGATGGTGACTTTGGCGTTGATGAAATTCCCGTGCCCTATAGCCGCATCTGTAGATATATAAGCCATCCGGTGTAAAGCATTAACGGGCTGCACTTTCCTTTTTTCATTCAGCATCTTCACCACAGACTCCCTGTACCTGGCATCATCAACGGCAACGAAGGCCTCACATTTCTTTCCGATCAATTTAAGAAAACCCTCATCTTCAGGTCCGCCTAATATGACGATATTATTGATTTCCTTTTTGTGCAGACTTTCATCTTCATCCAGAAAACCAAATACCACGAGATCATGACTATTAAAAATTTCCAGAGCCGGATGGGCAATTCCCTTGGCCCCAAATATAATGATGGGTTTCTCCATGATTTTTTATTTAGAAAGGCAAAATTAATGGAAATAACCATCCCATGCAAAGTTCATTTCAGATTAGGCCTCAGCAGATTCTGGCCTATTTTACAATACAGACACCTTCTTTTGGAACAATAGCCATGGTACAGCCCCAACATTCCCTGGCTATCAAAAGCATTCAATGGAGGCCAACCTGCAGTAAGAAAAATACCTGTCAGCCTGTTTTTTTCTTCCGAAACTTCCTGGAGAAAATTAAAGCATTTTTCTTGCCATTCCCCCAAATCCGCATATTGTCCATAGGCATACCATAGCGGTACCACATAGTTTATGGCCAATAAATCCAGGATCCCGGAGCTTAACCCCTCCTTAGCCTTTTTCTTCATGGGTTTGGCAAAATGGTAATGTCGTTGCCAAAAATCACTTACCTGAAAATCAAAAATCTCCCTGAAAGCTACTCTGGTATCCAGCCCATGCAATACGTTTGAAAACAAGTTAGGCGCCTGGTTTAACAAAGCAGCCAATTGGGCAAGTCGCAAGGAAGGAAAATTACTTGGCCTGACTTTCATGAATTTCCATTCGGAACCAAATAATTCGTTTTTTAGCTGGTATTTTTTCTGCAGAAAAGAATAATCGGCCGCAAGATCCTTTTCATACCCTTGCTCCAGATCCAGCCTAGCAGGTAACAAACCTGCCTGACCAAATATCATGGCCTCAATCCGGGATAAGTCACCTGCGTTTTTCTTTATCAGCCTGTAGGGAAGGCTCCTGGCCAGTTTAAGCATGGGATTTGCGTTGGTTTTAAACCCAAAGGCATAAAACAGCCACTGATAAGCAGTCTCTTCCCAATCCTGTTGGTTTTCTTCCAGTAAAGTAAGTACCATCCGGCTTTTTTCCTGCAACCTTTCCACCAAAGCTTTCTCCAGCATGGAAAACTTTAAAATGGCCGGGACATCCGCTAATGCTTCTTTACAAAGGAGTTTATTAGGAGAAAATAGCAGCTTTTCATAATTCCTGATCACATCCAGGGGCACCTTACCTGAAAGAGATAAAGTAGGAATAGAAGTACCATCTGCCCTATAAACTTCTTCATCCTGATCCCATACCACATGTAATACTACGCTGTTATAAGCAGGATCACTTTGGTGTTGGTGTGCCTTCCAATCAGAGGCTTTCAAATGAATCTCCACATGGCCATAATTTTTGATGCCCCCAAGGATAACTTCTGCTTCTTTGAAATCAGGCCCTTCGTGGTGATTGTGCCATCCTATCTTTTGAATAGACAAGGGGATTCCTGAGGTAGTTTCCAGTCCCTTTTTATCATAATATTGGTATTTCCATACCAACTGAAGAAAATCCTCCTGAAATTGAACCATGAAAAATGCATTAAAAACCCATTTAATTTACCTATAAAAATAAAAAAGGCCAAAAAGTACAGCGATTAATTTCCTTAGCAGTAGGCATTTAGTAATTTTTCCATGGAAGCCTGTAGGGTTTGACACTCTTTTTTTGCCGCCATGCCAAAGTCTTCACCAGCGGATGCGTAAATTATTCCTCTGGAAGAATTGACCAACAAACCACATTGTTCATTCATACCTGCCTTGGCTACTTCTTCCAGGCTACCACCCTGCGCCCCCACTCCCGGGACGAGCAGAAAATGCTCAGGAACTACCTTTCTGACAGCCTCAATGTGGCCAACCTGTGTGGCACCAACCACATACATCATATTTTCGGAGCTTCCCCATGATTTGCTTTTTTCTAATACCGAAAGGAATAGCGGTTGGTTTTCCCTATTGGTTATCAGCTGGAAATCCTGACTCCCCTGATTGGAAGTCAGGGCCAGTAATATCGCCCATTTACCTTCAAACCCCAAAAATGGGGTTACGCTGTCTTCCCCCATATAGGGGGCAATGGTGATGGCATCAAAATCCATTTTTTCAAAAAAAGCCCTGGCATAAAGGTTGGAAGTATTGCCAATATCCCCTCTTTTGGCATCTGCTATGGTAAATACCTCCGCTGGCAGGTACTCCAGGGTTTTTTGCAGAATTTCCAAGCCTTCTGCACCCATCGCTTCATAAAAAGCCAGATTGGGTTTATAAGCTACTGCCTGGTCTATGGTGTGGTCAATGATGGTCTTATTGAAAACCAAAACGGGATCCTTTTCTTTATGAAGGTGTCTCGGTAATTTCTCCAGTACCGGGTCCAGCCCCACACATAAAAAGGATTGTTTTCTTTTGATCTCAGCAAAAATTTCCTTGGATGTCATGGGACAAAAGTAAAGAAAACAATAACAAAAAAAGCAAAACAGGCACCTGGCAGATTACCTGAGGTCAATGATTTCGACATCTTTATTCTCACTGGTATTAAACACAAAATAATCGTCCATGATATTGATGTTGCTATTCAGGTCCTTAAAGGTATATTTGAATGTTCCTCCTACATCATCCTTGATTTCCCAGGCCAGCAAATCGTTTTTTGATTTATCCACATACAGTTTTATCTTTTCAAATTGGGCATTAGGTTTTTCTGCTGTAAGTAATATTTCGTGAACCGGTACCCCGGTCATCACACTACTGCCTTCCAGATTTGCCTCATACCCTTTTTTGTAGATGCTGTATATATTTGAAGGGGTAAGTTCCTCGGTATCCTCTTCCACATCGTTAATGGTAACTTCCTTGTACTTACTTGATTTTATCAGGGTCCAAACGGTATTTCCATTATTAAATATTTCCTGATCATCCAGGGTAAGTCGGTATTTTTCTCCCTTTACCGTAACCTCCCCGGTATTGGTTTGGATCAAGCCCTCATCTTCTGTGGAGTAGGTGTACTCAAAAATAGCCGAAAAGCCATTTAATTTCTGATAATTGTCGCTCACTTTTTCAAGTATTTCCACGGCTTTCGGATCATTCTGCCCCAGGGACACCTGAATAAAACCGAGGAAAATAAGACTTAAGATGATTGTTGTTTTGCCTTTCATTTTAATACATCAATATATGCTAGAGATTATTCAATAATTGTTCCAAACTATTTTCATCCTGAACCAACACTTCCCTGGCTTTACTTCCTTCGAAAGCTCCGACTATTCCTGCTGCTTCCAACTGGTCAATGATCCTGCCCGCCCGGTTATAGCCCAATTTCAACTTCCTTTGGATCAAAGAAGTACTACCCTGCTGATGCAATACAATTAACCTGGCAGCATCGTCAAATAAAGGATCTCTGTCGGAAAGGTCTATTTCTCCGATTCCTCCGTCTTCCTCTCCTTCAAATTCAGGAAGCAGGTAAGCATCAGGATAGCCGCGCTGGTCTCCAATCCATTCGCATACCGCATCTACTTCAGGCGTATCCAGAAAAGCACATTGCAACCTGATCACATCCGAACCCATGGAAAGCAGCATATCCCCCATGCCTATGAGCTGTTCTGCTCCCCCTGCATCCAAAATTGTACGGCTATCAATTTTACTTGTCACCCGGAAAGACAACCTTGCCGGAAAGTTGGCTTTTATTATACCTGTGATCACATTGACAGAGGGCCGCTGGGTAGCCAACACCAAATGGATACCGATTGCCCTGGCCAATTGCGCCAACCTGGCAATAGGGCCTTCGATTTCTTTACCAGCTGTCATCATCAGGTCAGCAAGCTCATCTATCACCAACACGATATAGGGCATAAACTGATGCCCCTTCTCAGGGTTCAGCTTTCTCGCCACAAATTTAGCGTTGTATTCTTTCAAATTCCTGCATCCGGCGTCCTTGAGCAGGTCATACCGGTTATCCATCTCTATACAAAGCGAATTGAGGGTATAAATCACTTTTTTCGTATCTGTGATGATGGCCTCTTCTGAATTGGGAAGCTTGGCTAAAAAATGTCTCTCAATCTTATTAAAAAGCGTTAATTCCACTTTTTTCGGATCCACAAGTATTAATTTGAGCTGGGAAGGATGTTTCTTATAGATCAATGAAGCCAGGATCATGTTCAGCCCCACAGACTTACCCTGGCCAGTTGCACCGGCCATCAGTAAATGTGGCATCTTGGCTAAATCCACTACAAAAACTTCATTGGATATGGTTTTACCCAGAGCTACTGGTAAATCCTTGTCGCTTTTCATGAATTTCTCCGTTCCCAGAACAGACCGGGCAGCTACCAATTCTCTGTTCTTATTGGGCACCTCAATGCCTATGGTACCTTTTCCGGGTATGGGTGCAATGATCCGAATACCCAATGCCGCCAGACTAAGTGCTATATCATCCTCCAGATTTTTGATTTTACTTATTTTCACTCCCGGGTCGGGAATGATTTCATACAAGGTTACTGTTGGCCCAATGGTAGCTTTTATTTCCTGAATGCCAATCTTAAAATTTACCAGTGTCTCTACTATCTTGTTTTTATTCTCTTCTAATTCCTGCCTGGTAACCGTTACCTTTTGCTGGTCGTATTCATTCAGAAGGTCTAAAGTAGGATACCTGTAGCTGGGCAAATCCAACGTGGGGTCATAGGGATCCAGGTTCTCCACTGAATCTGCTGTTTTTTCTTCTACTTTCTGCTCCTGAACAAAAAAACCATCGGCTTTTTCTTCCGGCTCCTCATACTGATCCTCTGTCCTGTCTTCCACATTAAAGGTCGGCTCCTGCGTACTGTCTTTTTTGGATTCGGAAACCTCCTTTTCAGTTAATTTCCAGCTATTGGTAGCGGTTTCCTCATCAGGGTCTTCAGGATTATTTGAACCTTCGTCTGGATGCTCTTCCTCATAAAGCAAACTGTTTTCATGGTCCTCTTCGGTCTCATCAACAGAATTTTCTTTCCCGGATGAAAACCAGCGGATTTGGTCCACATTAAAAAATATAACCACAAAGATCAATAGAGAACCGAAAATCAAAATGAAAGTTCCCCAACCCAAAAACTCATCTGTAATCAGCGCCAACTCATAGCCAAAACCTCCACTTAAAAAACCAAGGTAGTGGAATCCATCTATCAAATGTACGGTATAACCTAAGAGAAGCCCTAACCATACCAGAAAGAACAAGGAAAATGCCGCATACCTGGTCAATGATACAGCTGCATTCTTAAAAGAAAGTTTTAGACCCCACAAAAATAAGAAAGGGGGGAAAAGCAGGGCCGCCAGGCCAAACCATCGATAGATCATATAATGAGACATGACCGCTCCAGTGTAACCCAATAAGTTTTGGGTTTCTCCAGCCTTTGTTCGTAAAGGAACTCCTGAATCACTGACCAGGCTTTGATCTGCCTGCCCGGCAAAAAGGTAACTTAGAAATGCCAGAAGCATGAAAATGGCAAACATCATAAAAAAAATACCAAAGGACAGCCCCCATCGCTTGTCCTTAAAAACAGCCCAGGTGAATGTGCTACTGGTTTTTTCCTTTACTTTTGCCGGTGCGGCTTTCTTCTTAAAAGTATTTTTTTTGTACGTATTTGCAGCCATGGTAATTCCTTTCCTCCACTATCGGGGTGTAATTTAACGCTTGCTTTAGAAATAAAAAAGATTTACAATGCTCTGGAATTGGCCACCAATCCCATTTTCAATCGTTTGACCATTGCGGGACCCTCATAAATCATACCAGTATATACCTGTACCAGACTGGCTCCGGCTTCCAACTTTTCCATGGCATCTGCCACAGTAAAAATCCCTCCTACGCCAATTACCGGAAAAGCATTCCCGGATTGGCTGGTCAAATAGCGAATAACTTCTGTACTTCTATCTTTCAAAACCTTTCCGCTTAGCCCACCTGCTCCAATTTCCCGGACCCGGTCCGGGGAGGTTTTCAGACCATCCCTTTCTATGGTGGTATTGGTAGCTATCACGCCATCTATATTGGTTTCTTTTACGATAGCAATGATATCATCCAATTGCGACTGGTTAAGATCGGGGGCAATTTTAAGTAAAATCGGGCGATTTTGGGGATAGTGGTCAGTTGCTGATTTGACTGCCTGTAAAAGCCGCTTCAGAGGCTCCTTTTCCTGCAGTTCCCTTAAATTTGGCGTGTTGGGTGAACTGACATTGATCACAAAATAATCCACATGAGGATGCAGGGCATGCAGGCTGTACAAATAATCATCAATGGCCTGATCATTAGGTGTATCCTTATTCTTACCGATATTTCCACCCACCAATACGCCTGATTTTCTTTTTTTTAATCTTTCTACTGCTGCTATTACCCCTTCATTATTAAAGCCCATCCTGTTGATAAGTGCCTGATCTTTAGGCAAGCGAAACATCCGGGGTTTTGGGTTGCCTTCCTGTGCCTTTGGTGTCAAGGTGCCTATTTCAATAAAACCAAATCCCAGCATGGACATTTCATCGATCAGTTTGGCATCCTTATCAAAGCCTGCTGCCAGGCCAATTGGATTCTTAAATGTTAGGCCAAAAACCTCCCGCTCCAAACCCTTGTGCTCAAAGGCAAAAGTGGATTTGATTACCGAACTCACTACAGGCAGGTTAAAGAGCCTTTTGATCCACCCAAACGTGAAATAATGGGCTGATTCAGGGTTCTTGGAAAACAATAATGGCTTAATCAAATGCTTGTACACGGCTAATTTCTTTTGGCTAATCACAAAATTAATCCAATTCTCTGACAATGCCCCGGTCATCAGCCTACAAAATAAGAGATTAAAGCCAGAGGTAGCCCTACAGCCATTTCAGGACAACAGTAAATGGGAAAAGGGAGTCTACTCCTGAAGGAACCTAAAAGGAATGTAGAAAATCAGCGGCAACGAAAAAACCTTTTGACCTGGGGTCTGCTTTCGGCCGGCGCAGACCCCAGATCAAATGAATCAAAAATCCATTGTTTTTAAACCCGAAATTTGCATCAGCCCATCTATTACGATTCCTAATCCATGGTCCGGGTTAAAAGGAAACAGAAGCTGAATTCCTATTCTAACCCAAATTGATCTTTTCCTTTTTCCCGGATTTCACCGCTTTGTAAATGGTATCGATAATAATCAAGTCCTTCAGGCCCTCTTCTCCATCTACCGGCACCTTGGCTGTTTCACCCTCCAGGATAATTTCTGCCATTCGGTCCATTTGCACCGTCTGGTGGGTGATATGAGGTTTATCCAAAGGTCCTTTATGGGTCTTTCCCTTAATGGGACCATACCCGGTAGACGGCTGCATTTCTGCGTATCCCTGTGTTCCATTCAGAAAAAACCTGTCCAGATTCCCCATACTGTAGGTTGATAAGCAGGAAGCCACCACCCCGCTCGGAAATCCAAACTGGAACATGATGGTTTCATCCACCCCTTCTTTAAATTTCACTGGGTCGGTTTTCGTTTCCTGGGCGGTAACCCACTCCGGCTCTTCTCCTACCATATACCTGGCCCCATTAATGGAGTATATACCGATATCCATCATAGCACCCCCTCCAGCCAGGTCCTTGTCCAGTCGCCATTGGGTAGGATCTCCGATTTTAAAGCCGCTCAGGCCCTGAAAAAATTTGACTTCACCGAACTCTCTTGCTTCACGCATACGGATAACTTCCAGGGTATTTCCCTCAAAGTGCATGCGGTACCCTACCAAAAGTTTTACCCCTGCTTTTTTACACGCTGCCACCATTTCTCTACCCTCTTTGGCATTAAGGGCCATGGGTTTTTCACAGATTACATGCTTTCCTGCAGCTGCTACCCTCAATGTCTGGGGATGATGCAGGGCATTGGGCGTGATGATGTATACTGCATCAATATCCGGGTTATCCTTGATGGCATCAAAGTTTTCGTAATTGTAGCAATTCTTTTCCGGGATATTGTATTTGGCTTGCCAATCCGTAATTTTGGACGGAGTACCGCTAATTACCCCTACCAATTTTGCTTTTTTACTCTCTTGCATGGCCTCTGCCACCCGGGTGCCATAGCTTCCCAGGCCCATGATGGCAACGCGTAACAGGGTATCCTGATCTGATTTTTGGTTCATTGGATAAATAGGTTTGGTTTCAAAACCGGAAATAAAGGGAATGGACACAGCGGAAAGTGTCAGTTTTTGCAAAAAATTTCTTCTGCTTGACATAGGATTCAAAGGTTATGGTTGTCGTTTCTATTGATCGGTGTACTGCAAGTTATTGGTTTTATCTATAATTATAAAATTATAATTACCTTCCAGTGAAAATATTACAATCCGGTAATCATGAAGAAAAACATCACTTACCAGCAGGAAAACCAACTATCTATGACGGAATTCAGGGAAATTCTTGTCGCTTCCACCCTGGGGGAAAGAAGGCCCGTGGAAAATCCAGCAAGACTGGAAGCCATGCTTCGCCATGCCAACCTCATCATCACTGCGAGAAACGAGGGAAAACTCATTGGGATAGCCAGATCCCTTACTGATACCACTTTTTGCACTTACCTGTCCGATTTAGCCGTACATCAGGAATTTCAAAAGCAAGGGATTGGCAAAACCCTGATCCTGAAAACCAAAGCAGCCTACCCCATGGCCAAGCTTATCCTACTATCAGCACCTAAAGCCATCGAATTTTATCCAAAAATAGGCATGAGTAAACATGACAACTGTTACTATCTGGAACCCCCTAAATAAGCTAACCTGATCCGTACAGTCATCTACCAAGAGAATGCTATGGAAGGTTTTCCATAGCATTCGCCATTGAATCAGACTGAACCGGGTGAAGGCAGATCAAACTCTGCTCTCCTAGGGTCATAAAGCAATCGATTGGCTTCCGCGGATCGTTCTCCAACAAAGTGCTCTGCCTCCCCGTCAAATTCCAGCCAGGGACCAACAATATAATTGGCCTGATCTACCGGTACTCCCATGCCATCTCTGGCAATCTCATGAATTTTCATGAATTCTTCGAAAGCAAGCTGATTGTCTCCAAACCGGCCGGCTTTAGCATTGAATGGCACTTTTTCTCCAAGTCTGTAAGAAATATTCATCAAATGACCCATGGTACAGCTATAATGCGCATCGTACATATTTCCATTGGCCATCATGGGATCATTCGCTTTACAAGCCGCAATAAAGCTCCCGAATGCTCCACCAGGGGTAATGGGCACAGGTTTCACAGCCACATCCCTGGGTTGACTACCATTATGGGATTGGTATTCTCCTCCCTCCATCAATCTCCCTCCATCTTCAAAATAAAAACGATTGGTCACTTCTCGCTGATAACCTTCATGATTTACATTCCGGACATTAAAAAACACATATTGCCCATTGGCAAACTCGGCCAGGGCAAACATGGTATTTGGTGTTTCTCCCTGATCATCCCAGCGGAACCTGCCCCCCAAAGCCATGACCCTTTTGGGATGGGTGTTTGCCACCTCATCGTCCAGGGCCCAATAAGCCACATCCAGTTGGTGTGTCCCCTGGTTATTCAATTCTCCATTACCCACCTGCCAAAACCAATGCCAGTTATAGTGAACCAGGTTTTCATGGTACCCATCAATGATTGATGGTCCCTTCCACAAATTCCAGTCCAGGTGTTCCGGGGGATTGGTGACCGGGCCGTATCCTATTCCCTCTCTTGGTTTGCAGGCAAATCCATGAGAAACCTTCATTTTTCCATATTTTCCTGATTTAATGGCGCCGATTTGCTCCGACCAGTTTCCACTGCTACGCCTTTGGGTACCATGCTGGACTACTATTCCATATTTTTGTGCAGCAGCCAGTGCAATCCTCCCCTCATGCACATCATGGCTGGCAGGCTTTTCCACATAACAATGTTTACCCGCCTGAGCTGCCCAGACGACCATCAATGAATGCCAGTTATTGGGAGTAGCCACACTGATGGCATCTATGCTTTTGTCCTCCAAAACCTTTCGCACATCCTTCTCCCCCTTTGCTTTATTGCTTTTGGTGTCACCATCCCGGAGCCCCTGCACCCGCTCTCCCAAAACACGACTGTCAGGATCTACCAGGTATGCAATCTCGGAATCCTTGTGTTCTGAAAATTCCCTGATATGGGTTTTTCCCCTGCCATTGACACCGCAAACTGCTATTCTGAGCCGTTCATTGGCTCCCATTATTGCTCCATAAGATTTGGCACTGAAGCCCATGGCTCCAATGGTCAGGCCCCCGGCACCAAAAATGGATTTCTTGATAAACTCCCTTCTTTCTTTCATTTTTTGGGTTTATTTAAAGAATAAATTAAATTAGTAACCTTATAAATAAAAGAAAATACTTCTTATGAATCAAATATTATTTCTTCCTATTGGTAACAAGCTGTCTGAACGGTACCTTAACTTTAGCATTAATTTCCTCCAGTAACAATTTTTTTAAAAAATTTGATGGAAAGGATCTCTGAGTAAAAAACAATTAATTTGGTAGGACGCAAAGTCGAAATAATAGAATCCGTTTGATTTTTATTTCCAAGGGAGCATTAAAATAAACCTTTCCAACCATTGCTTGGGACTCAGAAACAACCTGCAAAAACCTGTTGGTTGATTAGAACCAATCAGCCAACTTGCCTGACCAAAAAATGATGAAGACAAAAACAATTATGAGGCCTTGAGTAAGGTGTTTATCAATTCAGAAGGCGTCTGAATATGCGCTACCTTTTCCTCCTCCAACTCCCTTTTGAGTTCATACTCCAACTCAAAAATCAGCCCGGCAACAAAAATTTTATCCATTCTCAAATCATTGTAAAAGTTAGCGGCTTTCTTTTTGCCTGTAAGTGGAATGCCATAAGACTGAAACACCCCAATTGCTTTGCGCATTGCTGTGATATTCTTCATTTTTCCTAAATTGATTTTAACTCAAACTTAAGACGATATAGGTTATGGATTTGTTGTGAGAAGAATAGAATTTTTTAATTAAAATTTGTTAACTACGGCCAGTTAAATGGTCAGGCACAATAAAATTTTAAAAAGATGAATGGGTTCCTTACCTGATACGTCTTCCCTTTTTTCCCAATAGGCTTATATGTTTCGGAGAACCTATCACTTGTGAACCATAAATCCCGGAATGGCCACTAAAAAGATAAGCCAATACGCAAGCCAGCGCAATGTATATTCCTGGTGCTATCCCAAAAAGCTCCAGTCCCATTAATATGCAAGCTAGAGGGGTGTTTGTCGCACCGGAAAACACCCCAACAAAGCCCATCCCTGCCAATAAAGCCACCGGCAAGGGTATCCATTCAGCCAAAGCATTGCCCAGGGTAGCCCCTACATAAAACAGTGGGGTTACTTCACCTCCTTTGAACCCGGCTCCCAGCGTGAGGGATGTCTTGGCGGTTTTGATTAAAAAATCATACCAGGGCAAATCTTCCGAAAAAGCATCCACAATGGTTGGAATGCCCAAACCGATATATTTTGTTTCTCCCATGAGAAAAACGGAAGCTGCAATTATTACCCCTCCCACTACAGGCCTGAATGGGGGATAAGAAATTTTCCTGGAAAAAATCCCGGACCAGAAATGAGTAGATAAGGCAAAAAGCCTGCCTGCCAGACCAAAACAAATACCGGCTGGAATAATCCATAGTAAAAGCAAAAGGTCCAATTCTGGCACAACAGGAATGCTATAATGGGTATGATGGACGGCCCAAAGATCTGCACAGGCATGATCAGCAATAACAGCAGCTAAAAAAGCCGGCAAAATAGCCTCATACCGCAACCTGCCTATCACTAACCATTCCAAAGCAAATATTGCTCCCGCCAGCGGAGTGCCAAATACAGAAGCAAAGCCTGCTGCCACACCAACGGTAATAATGGTTTTTCTATCGGTATGGGGAAGCTTAAACCATTTCGTAAATTGGTCCGCAATGGCTCCCCCCATCTGCACGGCCGTTCCCTCTCGCCCTGCAGATCCTCCAAACAAATGGGTCATTACTGTGCCGAAAAGCACCAATGGTGCCATTCTCAGGGGAATGATTTTTAAGGGATTATAAAACTCTTCCAACAATTGGTTGTTTCCCTTTACTACCGAGCTCCCATACCGGTGATAAACCCATCCGATAATGAATCCGCCCAGGGGAAGGAAAAATATCATGTACAGGTTGGCTTCCCTGAATTGGGTAGCCCAATCCAGGCTGATCAAAAAAACAGCTGATGCAGAACCTACCAATAAACCAATAACGATGGTCAAAAGGAGCCATCGAATGGAGTAGCTGATGTTGGGAACAAACTCCCGAAATATAAATTTTCTTAGGGGCAAAAGAAACCTGGTCCTCTTCAACATGAAGGTGATTTTTAAACTTTCATCATAAAATAAACCTGAAGCTCAGGCCGGAAGTTGAAGCAGGAGTCATCAGCTGAACAAATGCAGCGGTTAAAATCTGAAATCCCGATAAAATCGGGGAATTCAGGAATTTTGGTGGAACCCCATCACCATAGCCAACAAATGTAAGCAAACAAATTTATTTTTTCTGAAAGAAAAGGAGATAAAGCATGGTTGAGACGAGCCAATCGGAGTTTAATCAAAAAAGCAGCTCAAAGTCAGCTGTCCTGAAAGCCTGTTGTCTGCTGGACAAAAGCTCAGATGGAATGCTTTTTGATAGGGTATGCATTCAGGTCACTTATATCATACAGGAAGGGATAATATGCAAAAAATACTAATTACAGGAGGTTCGGGGTTAATTGGAAAATCCATTACCCGATTGCTGGAGCGGCAAGGCAAGGAGGTAGCATGGCTAAGTAGAAATCCGGAGAAGTACACACAAAAAGCCTACTATTGGGATCCTGCAGCCTATAAAATTGACCAGGAGTCTCTCTATTGGGCAGAAGGCATCATTCACCTTGCAGGAGAAGGTGTGGCTGACAAGCGGTGGACGGAAGCCAGGAAAAATGAAATTTTGGAAAGCCGTATCAAAAGCAGCCGGTTGCTATTTGAAGAACTTGAAAAAGTAAAGGATAAACCCAAAGCTTTTGTGAGTTCAAGTGCTGTTGGCTACTATGGCTTTGATACAGGCGACAAACTGATCTATGAGGGTGAGCCTCCGGGTAAAGATTTTCTTGCACAGGTAGTGCAGGACTGGGAGTCGGAAATTGAAAAAATTCAGTTGACAAAAATCAGAACAGTGATTTTCAGGACTGGCATAGTCCTGGCAAAAGACGGAGGAGCCTTAAAGGAAATGCTCAAACCACCAATCGCTGCTCCTCTTGGCTCAGGTAAGCAATACATGAGTTGGATACATATAGAGGATCTGTCCAGGATGTTTATTTTTGCCCTGGAAAATCACGGGCTCTCCGGCATTTACAACGCAGTAGGGCCTGTACCTGTGACCAATAGCGTCCTTACCGAGCGGGCAGCAAGTTTCAAAGGCAAACCTTTTGTTAAAATAGGCGTACCTGCTTTTGCGCTCAAGCTTTTACTGGGAGAAATGGCGCAAATGGTGTTGGGGGGAAACCGGGTAAGCTCGGAAAAAATAGAAGGTACAGGATTTAAGTATACCTATGGCGATCTTAATCAGGCACTGCAACAGATTTTTCGCTAGTTTTGATAAGTGGTTGTTCCTTTCCTAAATTAACTTTATACTTTCATTGATCATTGTGACCATACAATGACTTGAGTAATTAAATCCTACAAGTATGAAAATCAAATTGCTAAGCAGCTTTTTTTTGATGATAGTTTTTGCGGCAGAGGCTCAGGAAGTAAATCTGGATTACTACCTGCCGGGAGGTTTCACCTATGAGGCAAATATTCCCGAGCCTTCCTCTGTTTTGGGTTTTGAGGTTGGGGAATGGCATGCCAACCATTCCCAGGTGGTCCAATACTACACGGCAATTGCAGCCAGTTCTCCACGCGCTACATTGATAAATTACGGGACCACCTATGAAAAGCGCCCCTTAATAATGTTGGCCGTTTCTTCTCCCGAAAACATCCAAAACCTGGAAAACATAAAAGACCAAAGAGCGGCATTGAGAAATTCAAATGCTTCGCCCGAAAATACGCCTGTGGTCATGTATATGGGCCATTCCGTTCATGGAAATGAACCCTCCGGGGTCAATGCCTCCCTTCTTTCCGCCTATCATTTTACGGCAGCCATAGAGCTGGAGGAAGACTTGGAAAACATGGTTCTATTAATTGATCCTGCCATTAACCCAGATGGCATCAATCGCTTTGCTTCCTGGGTAAATAGCCACAAAAGCTACGTTCCCAGCGGAGACCGCAACAACAGGGAACTCAATGAAGCCTGGCCAAGAGGGAGGACCAATCATTATTGGTTCGATTTAAACCGGGATTGGTTACCTGCTCAGCATCCGGAATCTCGTGGCAGATTAGGTCAGCTTCAGGAATGGCTCCCCAACATAGTGTTGGATTTTCACGAGATGGGTACAGACAATACTTTCTTCTTTCAGCCAGGTATACCCAGCCGGAACAATCCCCTAACCCCGGAAAAAAACTTTGAACTAACCGAGAAAATAGCGCAATACCATGCCAGTTATTTAGATAAAATTGGCTCTCTTTATTATTCAAGGGAAAGTTTTGATGACTACTATTATGGCAAAGGGTCAACCTACCCGGATATTCAAGGTGCGGTAGGGATCTTATTTGAACAAGCATCCTCCAGGGGTCACCTGCAGGAAAATGCGTTTGGCGAAATTTCATTTCCCTTTACGATTAAAAACCAATTTACCACCGCCCTTTCTTCCTTTGAAGCTGCCCGGGACATGAGACAAGAGCTGAACCAATACATGGTTGATTTTTATCAGGAGTCGATGCAAGCCTACAATGACGACGATGATAAAGCTTATATCTTCGGTGCGGAAGAAGATTACGGCAGGACCTACCATTTTGCTGACATCCTTTTACAGCATGACATTCAGCTATACAGCCTGGAAGAAGATGTCAACCTCAATGGGGTTCCTTTTCAATCCGGAAAATCCTTCATCGTTCCATTGGATCAGCCCCAGTATAAGTTGATCAAAACCATGTTTGAAACGAGAACAACGTTTACAGACAGTCTTTTTTATGATGTATCTACCTGGAACATGCCCATGGCTTTCAATTTGGAATTCATGGCACTCAGCAGTAAAATCCTCAACCTGGCTAAGGTGGAGGATGTGAGCGAAGGGCTTACTTTTAAGGAAGGGAAGGTTTTGGGAGCTGAAGGGGCTTACAGTTACGCCTTTGAATGGCAGGAATATTACAGCCCCAGGGCTTTGTATCAGTTGACGGACAAAGGTTACCAACTCAGGGTAGCCCATAAACCGTTCCAAAATCAACTTGGCAAGGTATTTACCAGGGGCACCATCCTGGTAGAAAAAGGCAAGTCAAACAAAAGCGATGCGGCCTTTTTTGATGACCTCAATGAGGTCGCACGGGCTACCGGAATTACCATCCATGCCCTGACCACCGGATATACTTCAGGCATAAACCTGGGATCACCAAGTATTGATGTATTGAAAAAGCCTTCCATTGCACTTTTGGTAGATGATGGGCTGAGCAGTAGTGATGCAGGAGAGATTTGGCACCTGTTTGACCAGCGGATGAACATTCCGATTACCCTGATCTCTGCCAGCAGGCTTTCCTCTGCTGACCTTAACCGTTACACAGTCATTATTTTGCCGGCAGGAAACTACGGTACCGTAGGCCAGAATGGAGTAGATCAATTAAACACCTGGATTACAAAAGGAGGTACCCTTATTGCTCGTGGCTCGGCGATGAACTGGTTGGACAGACAGGAACTTGCCTCCTTTAAATTTGAATCTCAGGAGGATTCCTCAGCGGCTATCCAAAAACAATATGCTGACATGGATAATGAACGTGGCGCAAAAGTAACCGGTGGGGCCATCTTCAAAGCAAAATTAGACATTACCCATCCCGTGGCCTATGGCTATCCTTCATCCGAAATCCACGTCTTCAAATCAGGAAATCAATTCCTCAAACCAGCAAAGAATCCTTATGCCAATCCCATGATTTACACAGAGGACCCACTGGCCAGTGGGTACGTTCATCCTGATAATTTGGAACTGATAAAAAACAAGGGGGTCATTCAGGTTTCAGGCAAAGGTAGCGGAAGAACCATCGGCTTTGTGGATAATCCAAATTTCAGGGCCTTTTGGTTTGGAACCAATAAACTTTTTCTGAATGCCGTATTTTTTGGACAAACCATAAGCGGTGCTGCTACAAGATAAAGAATGGAGGAGGGCTTAACAGCTCTCCTCCTTCATTTTTATACGTTGAAAATACATTTTCTACCCTGGAAACGGTATCTAAATTTTTATTTTTTATAAGCTGCTTTATAATTCCATGTAGTTTTGCTTAATTTACTCTCTCAAAGGCATCATATGGCTAACAAACTCTTTCCTTTAGACAAAAATTACATTCTCCAGCAAGCTCAGTTGGCCATGGAAAAGGAAATGATGGCCTTAATTACAGATGAATTAAAGCAATCTTTTATTTGTCTGTTTAACCCCTTGCAGCTGCAGGACGACACCTACCTGCAGATTATCCGACACCAGGATTTTCCTGAAACACACTTGTCTATCATTTACAGACAACTTGCCGGAATCTATAGGTTCAGGTATGGATCAAATCAATTGGAAATCCTATTTGATGGAAAAACTCATTTTGAAAAATACCAGGAAGACTGGGCACTTTGCTTAAAAAAATGGGTGTTTAAATTGGGTCATCAGGAAGCCTACGTAAAGGCCATGCTCAGAATAACCCTTCTTTATGATAGCCCTTCAAGGGCTCACTTTGCTGAAAACAGGTGTAAATCAATCATTAACGATTACTTTGGACTTTCTATCGTGAAAAGAAAAGGTGACCTTTTGATGAAAACCGGAAGCTGATTTTCGTCATTGGTCAATCTACAGATTCCAAAACCGATCTGAAGGAAACAAATTGGCTGCCAAATTTTTCAACAAATTCCTCTCGCAATACCTGCCCATACTTCTGTTGGAAAAATTCCAGATCCTCCATACCCTCAGCAAAAAACTGGGCAGAAAAATTTACCCCATCACCATTGTCCTCCTGAAGCAGCCGGAAAAATCGTTTTTCAAAAAATAATCCGGTTTGCATCACCTTTGGCAGGTACTCATACTTCATCCACTCAACAAATTCATACTCTCTTTCCTGGTCAATATTGATGGTAATATTATAAAGTATCATGGGTTTAACTATTTTTCTTTAATTTTGGATCGCATTTTTCTACTATACTTAATCATTTAAAAACAAAAGTATAAAAAATCCATTAACATAAGTCAGTACCAAAATTGTACCGAAAAACAAATCATTAATCCTGGCCATGAGCAGTTACACAGAAATGCAGTATTTTTTTAAACAAAACAAGCTGGTTATAGCTAAAATAGTCATATCAATCCTTCATTTGGTAGGCCTGATTGGGCTTTATTTGCCATTGAGCAGGTCGGTCTTTCAGGGCTTGACCCCACTTCACCTACTGATAGTCACCGGCCTGTTACTTTCTTTTCATAATGATTTTAACTTAAGGTTTTGGCTATTTGCTTTATTTGCTTTTACAGTAGGCATGCTATCCGAAATTATCGGGGTTAAAACGGGGCTTATATTTGGCGATTATACCTATGGACCTGTTCTTGGGCCTCAGTTTTTCGGGGTACCATTGATCATTGGGATAAACTGGTTCTTACTGGTATATCTCACCGGTGGGATTTTTAGTGGTTTGATTAAAAATGATATCCTGGCAGCCCTATTGAGTTCTACACTTATGGTATTGATGGATATGGTGCTGGAACCTGTAGCTGTAAAACTTGATTTTTGGCAATGGGAACAGGAGGACATTCCCTTATCCAATTTTGCGGGATGGTTTCTAATCGCATTCATCATTCAAATCACTTACAGGAAAATAAAATTCAAGAAGAAAAACCTGCTTAATGTGTTCATTTTCATTAACTTAATTTTGTTTTTTTTCATTTTGGCAATTATCCTTGAATAGGCTAAACATTTTATAGCCCTTAAAGTTGATTATACGATGATCTATGCGCTGTTTTATATTATAATAGGTTTTTTAGCCATGGAGCTATCCGGGTGGTTTATCCATAAATACATTATGCATGGGCCACTATGGAGGATCCACAAAACCCATCACGAACATACCAAGGGTTATTTCGAACTCAATGATTTGTTTTCATTGCTCTTTGGCAGCATTGCGATAGTTTTGATTTTCCTGGGACTTGAAAATTTTGATTACAGGTTTTGGATGGGAGTAGGAATAAGTTTTTATGGAATGAGTTATTTCTTTTTGCATGATATCCTCATTCACCGAAGACTCAAGTTCTTTGGAAAGCCAAAAAAAGGTTTTTTGGCCGGGATTTTCAAGGCCCATCAGGCTCATCATGCCAGCAGGTTCAGGGATGGATCTGTTTCTTTTGGATTGTTTTTTGTTCCTTTCAAGTATTTTAAAAAAAATCGAGATGAGTAGTTATTCAATAAAGGATTTAGAACAACTGTCAGGAATAAAAGCCCATACCCTCAGGGTTTGGGAACAAAGGTACAACTTACTCAAACCCAAAAGAACGGAGACCAATATCCGGTTTTATGATGATGAAGACCTAAAGCTGATACTTAACGTGGCCTTGTTGAACGACAATGGCTTCAAAATCAGTAAAATTGCCAAGATGTCTCTGGCAGACATGAAATCAGAAGTGCTTAAATTGACGGAAAGGTCCTTCGCATATGATGATCAGATCCATTCTCTGATCATTACCATGGTGGAGTTAGATGAAGAGCGTTTTGAGAAAATAATCTCTACCAATATATTGAAAATAGGTTTTGAACTAACCATGCTCCACATAATCTATCCATTTCTATCGAAAATCGGTATCCTTTGGCAAACCGGAAGTATTCATCCTGGCCAGGAACACTTCATTAGCAACCTTGTAAGGCAGAAATTAATTGTGGCCATCGATGGTCAAATGTATACCGGCGGAGGCAAGAAGTTCCTTCTGTTTTTGCCTGAAGGTGAGCTTCATGAAATCTCCCTGCTTTTTTCCTGTTACCTGCTTAAGTCTAGCGGACACAAAGTCATCTACCTGGGTCAAAACACACCAGATGAGGATTTGAACAGTGTGTATGAAACGCATAAACCAGATTATCTGGTCACAGTTATTACCACCTCTCCTTCAGGAGATGAAGTGCAAAATTATCTGAATTCACTGAGCGAGCGGTTTGCTGCGTCCGAAATATTGATTTCCGGCTATCAAATTATCGGGCAGGACCTGGACATACCTGCCAATGTGCACGTCATGCAATACCTTAAAGACATCAAAGATTATCTGGTGTCTCTCACTCATGTAGCATGATTCCGGCCTAATCATTTATCTATCAGCTGACAGCCTTCCGGAATTTTTTCTGAAAAAAGATATACCAGAATCCATGATTTGTTCATTTAAACCGGAAATCGGTTGTGCCAATACGCCCAGAATACAAATCGGGTGATTTTAAAGCCGAAATATGCAATAGGAACCCTATTGCAGTCTGAAATTACGATCACCAATGAAGCCAAAACTTTTCTATAGGGTTCGGATTTGTCATTATAAATATGTTCTCCTGATATAATTATTCACCATTATTGTACTCTATGCTCCATTTAGGTAAATTTTTGTGATGAACGATTAATTATTGTGTGGAAATTTTATGAATTCGCATTATCTTTCTTACGAAACAGACACCCGGCACATTTCCCTAAAATTAGCTATTTCCATTCTCAATTGATAATTACATGGTACAAGGAATTCTGAGCACCCGACTTCATTTTATACATGGGCTACTCACAGGATTGATTTTAATTACTTCCTGTCAATCAGGAAGCAACCTTCCTCCTGCAGATCCGGACAATGGCGGACTGTATCTACCCGACGGTTTTGAAGCTGTGGTGGTAGTAGACAGTATAGGTAGAGCCAGACACCTGACGGTTAATGATAACGGGGACATTTACGTGAAATTAAGGGTTCCGAATGAAGCAGGACAAGGAGTAACCGCCTTGAGGGATACCAATGGAGATGGCAAGGCAGATAGGGTGGAGACTTTTGGTGATTATTCAGACACGGGCAATTACGGCACCGGAATGGAAATCTATAATGGCTACCTCTATTTCAGCACAGCTGGAGAAGTGTACCGAACAAAAATAGACCCGGACAAACTGGTGCCAGAAGGAGAGGTGGAATTGATCATGAAAGATGATTATAAAAATGCAGTACATGGCTACGAGCACATTGCCAAGCCGCTTGCATTTGATCAGGAAGGAAATATGTATGTCCCCTTTGGCTCTCCCGGAGATGTCTGCCAGGAGTTCAACAGGAGACCCGGTGCACCCGGTATGGATCCCTGTCCTGAACTGGAGTGGCATGGCGGAATCTGGAGATTTGATGCCAACAAGCTTAACCAAACCCAGCAGCAAGATGGCTACAGGTATGCCACGGGCATTCGCAGTGTAGTAGCCATGGACTGGAACAAGGAGCAAAACAGCCTCTATGTGGTACAGCATGGCAGGGATAACCTCCACCGAACCTGGCCGGATTTATTTTCAAGGTGGGAGTCAGCTATTCTTCCAGCGGAAGAGCTATTTAGGGTGGAAGATGGTACCGACGGTGGATGGCCTTATTTTTACTACGACCAAATGCGGGAAGAAAAACTCCTGAATCCGGAATATGGAGGAGATAAAATATTGGCTACCGGTGCTGAAAATGTAGAATGGCCACTTTTGGGCTTTCCCGGACATTTCGCTCCCAACGACCTTTTTTTTTACCAGGGAGAACAGTTCCCGGAAAGGTATAAAAACGGCGCATTTGTGGCTTTCCACGGAAGTACGATAAGGGGACCTTATCCACAGGGAGGGTATTTTGTAGGATTTGTACCCTTTCAAGACGGAAAGCCTTCCGGTCCCTGGGAAGTTTTTGCAGACGGGTTTGCCCAATTGGATACCATTGTAAATACCGGAGATGCTGCAGCAAGGCCTATGGGCATATCCATGGGACCAGACGGGTCGCTCTATATAACGGAGAGTGTACAGGGAAAAATCTGGAGGGTCATGTATACCGGAGACAAGGAGGATTTTGGGGATGCAGCCCTGGCTAAGTTGGCAGAGCGAAAAAGAACAAGGACAAACATCAAAAACCCGGATGAAGAGGCGGACAACCTGGAGAAAGGACTGCTGGAAACAGGGGCACAAACCTATAATATATATTGTGCCACCTGCCATCAAACCAATGGCAAAGGTGATGGGACTCGTTTTCCTCCCCTGTCTGAAACAGATTGGGTAACACGAAACAATAAGCGGTTGATCAGCTTAGTGCTCAATGGTCTGGAAGAGCAAATAGAAGTCAATGGGGTGAATTACAATGGTATCATGCCTGCTCATTCTTTCCTAAGCGATGTAGAAATAGCGGGAGTATTGACCTATATCAGGAAAAATTTCGGGAACAATTCTTCCAGTATTTCAGCCACCGAGGTGGCAAAGGTCAGGAATGAAATGCAATAACTTGCGTTACCTGCCTTAATTCCCTAAATTCAAACATCGATGAAAATAATACTATTCATATTCATTCTAACGCTTGGCTTGTATAAAAGTCATTTTACAGATACCATGATCCCTTCAGCACCCAATCCATCCGAGTACCTGGTACACCCGGTATCCAAGCCCATTAAAATCGATGGTAACTGGGAAAAACAGGAATGGAAAAATACTCCTGCAGCTGAAATAGCACTTCACATGGGGGAGAAGCCTCTTTTTTCTCCCAAAACACAAATTAAACTGCGGTATGACAAAAACAATATCTATGGCATCTTTAAAGTCCAGGATCGTTATGTAAAATGCCTGGTCCAGGAAATAAACGGTCCTGTATCCACAGATTCCTGTGTAGAGTTTTTCTTTTCACCTGATGTAGCCGCTCCCCTGGAATATTTCAATCTGGAGATCAACTGTTCCGGTGTCCCTCTCCTTCATTATGTCACCAGTCCCAGAAAAGAGTATAAGGTCCTGGATCCTGAAGAAATCATGCAGATAGAAATTGCACATAGCATGCCGGATAAGGTAGATCCGGAAATCCGGGAAGATGTCACCTGGTACATAGAGTTTAGAATGCCGATAAGCATATTGAAGGAGCATCGCAACATTACCCCTCCGGCTCCCGGGGTTACCTGGAAAGCCAATTTTTATAAAACAGGAAGTAAAACCAGCAACCCACACTACTTTACCTGGAACGAAGTAATCAATGAGAGACCGGACTTTCATCTTCCCGGGTATTTTGGTGATATCACCTTTCAATAATGAGCCAAAAGAACATGAAAAGATACAGCCTGCTCACCGCTTTTCTTTTTTCCTTTCTAATCCTTTCCAAAGGCCAGGAATATGACATTTTGATAAAAAATGGACATGTGATAGATCCAAAAAATCAGATAGATGAGGTGATGGATATTGGCATAACGGGAGAAAAAATTGCCAAAATAGCTGCTGATATCAGTCCGGATGCTGCAAAAAAAACAATAGATGCGGATGGATTGATAGTTACTCCCGGACTTATTGATATACATGGGCATCATTTTTTTGGAACGGTACCCCACCGCTACCTGAGCAACAGCTTCACAGCCCTGCCTCCAGATGGCTTCACCTTCAGGGCAGGTGTAACTACTGTGGCGGATGCAGGTGGAGCCGGTTGGAGAAATTTCAGGTTATTCAAGGAACAAGTCATCGACAGGTCCGCCACCAGGGTACTCGCCTTTATCAATATCGTAGGTGATGGAATGAGTGGGGTAGTTCCCAATGAGCAGGATCAGGGAGATATGGATGCAAAAATGACCGCCATGGTGGCCAGGCAATTTCCTGAAATTATCGGCGTGAAAATAGCCCATTACCGGGGACATCAGTGGGAGCCTTATCAAAAAGCCGCTGAAGCCGGGAAAATGGCCCAAATACCAGTAATGGTAGATTTGGGAGGGGCAGATCCAGCTTTGCCTTTGGATAAATTGTTTTTGGAAGTGCTGAGACCCGGTGATATCCTCACCCACATGTACGGCCGCAATTATTCAGGGCATGGTCCTAAAGAAGCAGTCCTGGATGATTCTGGGAAAGTAAGGGACCATTGGAAGGAAGCACAGAATAAAGGACTCATTTTTGATGTGGGCCACGGTGGTGGATCTTTTTACTATGATATAGCCCTACCTGCTACAAAACAAGGTTTTTGGCCTAACAGCATCAGCACAGACCTTCACACAGGAAGCATGAATGGGGGCATGAAGGACATGGTAAACCTGCTTTCAAAAATGATCAACCTGGGCATGAGCCTTCAACAGGCAATCGCCGCCTCCACCTGGACACCCGCAAAAGTAATTCAAAGAGAAGAATTGGGCCACCTCAGCGAAGGAGCAGAAGCAGATTTAGCTATTTTTAGTCTGCATGAGGGAAACTATGGATTTTTGGATTCAGCAGGTGAAGCCCATTCGGGAAAGCAAAAACTGGAAACAGAGTTAACCCTGAGAGCAGGCAGAATCGTATGGAATCTCAATGGATTGGGAAGCACAGCCTGGCATGAATGAAATAAAAATGATAGGCTGAAGCTTATCTGATATAACCATTATAAACAAAATAAAACGTCAAAAAAATGCTTAAACCACTTCAATTATTACTGGCCATCGGCTTTCTATCCATTTCTTTTGCAGGCTACGCCCAACAGGGTCCGGAGGAGAAATTAAAATCCATGGGCATCACCTTGAAAACACCCGCTCCTCCGACAGCCAATTTTGTCAGGGCAGTAAGAACCGGAAACCTGGTATTTCTATCAGGACATGGTCCCGCACGCGAAGACGGGACTAGTGTTCAGGGCAAATTGGGCACAGAACTTACCATAACCGAAGGACAGGAAGCTGCCCGGCTGACAGGAATTGCCTTGTTATCTTCATTGAAAGCTGAAATCGGAGATTTAAACAAGGTAAAAAGAATCGTTAAGGTATTGGGAATGGTCAATGCCAGCCCTGAATTTACCCAACAACCCCGGGTAATGAATGGCTTTTCCGATTTTATGGTGGAAGTTTTTGGGGAGAAGGGGAAACATGCCCGCTCTGCTGTGGGAATGGGTTCATTACCCAATAATATTGCCATTGAAATAGAAATGATTGTAGAAATAGAAGAATGACTCAACAGGTACCATTCCAAGCCGGGATGATCCACAGATTCCAAAATTAAATGAAAATATGATAAGCAGAAGAAAATTACTTAAACGATTAGGAGCGTTACCACTCGTAGGAGGGGTAATAGGCAGTGGCATACCACTGAGCGGTTCTATGGCTGCAAATTCTGAAATTAGCCCTAAAAGAGATCTCATTCAGGAATTGGGATTGCGCAGCTTTATCAATGCAGCAGGAACCTACACGGCTATGACAGCTTCCCTAATGCCGAAGGAGGTGATGGACACCATAAATTTTTCGTCCCGGCATTATATCATGCTGGATGAAGTCCAAGACAAAGTGGGAGAGAAAATTGCTGCACTTTGCCATGCAGAAGCCGCAACGGTCACCGCAGGATGCTGGTCTGCCATGGTTTTGGGTACGGCGGGTGTTTTGACAGGTAAAGACCAGCAAAAAATCCGGCAATTGCCCAATCTTGAAGGCATGAAATCTGAGGTAATTGTCCAGAAATCCCATAATGTAGGCTATGTACACGCCATTACCAATACCGGAGTCTCTGTGGTAGAAGTGGAAACAGCGGCTGATGTAGATCGTGCTGTCAATGGAAAAACGGCCATGATGTGGTTCTTAAATTACACAGCTCCAGATGGAAAGATCAAACATGAAGAGTGGGTGGCTTTAGGGAAAAAACATGGTATTCCCACCATGATTGATATGGCTGCGGATGTACCTCCTGTAGAAAATCTTTGGAAATACAATGATATGGGTTTTGATCTGGTTTGCGTTTCAGGCGGCAAGGCCATTAAAGGACCGCAAAGTGCCGGAATACTTATGGGTAGAAAAGACCTGATTGAAGCTGCAAGGCTGAGTGCCCCACCAAGGGGAGGAACCATAGGCAGGGGTATGAAAGTAAACAAGGAAGAAATACTGGGAATGTATGTGGCTCTGGATGAATACATCAAAAAAGACCACGATAAGGAGTGGCAGGAATGGGAAGATAAAGTAGCTTATGTGGCCAGCGTAGTGGAAAAAATAGATAGTGTCACTACCGAAGTATCTGTTCCTGAAATCGCCAACCATACGCCTTATCTCAAAATCGGATGGGATCCGGAAAAAATCCAACTTACCCGGGCCCAGATGCAGGAAAAGCTCCGACAGGGCAATCCCTCCATTGAAGTGATCAGCGGCGGGGACCATGCGATAAGCATGACGGTCTTTATGCTCCGCCCCAAGGAAGAAAAAATTGTTGCCAAGAGAATCGCTGAAGAATTAAATATTGCTAAAGTATAAACCATGAAAATCAAAAGCCTTTTTATTTTAACCCTGCTGGTTTTTTCCAGCGGGCTGATATCTGCCCAAACCTATGACCTGCTGATCAAGGGTGGGAGGTTGATTGACCCGAAAAACAATATCGACGGGGTAATGGACATTGCCATTTCAGATGGTAAAGTGGCCAGGGTGGCCAGTTCCATCAATGCAGCTGATGCCAAAAAGACGGTCTCGGCAGAGGGGCTTTTGGTCACCCCGGGATTAATAGATATCCACGGCCATGTATTTCACGGAACCCAGCCAAACCATTACCTAAGTGACGGGTTGATCGCTGTACCACCAGATGGATTTACCTTCAGAGTGGGAGTCACTACCATTGTAGATTGCGGAGGACCGGGTTGGAAAAACTTTGATACTTTCAAGAAAAACATCATTGATGCCAGCAAAACCCGGGTTCTTGCTTTCATGAACATCGTAGGTGAGGGCATGCGCGGGGGTGCCTGGGAACAAAATACCGGCGACATGGATGCCAAGTTAAGTGCGATGGTGGCCCAGCAAAACCGACAGCATGTAGTGGGGTTTAAAGTAGCCCACTACAGCAATAGAGATTGGATTCCCATAGACCGAGCGGTAGAAGCAGGAACCATTGCCCAAATGCCAGTCATTGTAGACTTTGGTGGTTCTACCCAATTCGAGCCACTCTCCATTCGCGAACTCTTTTTTGAAAGGTTGAGGCCAGGGGATATTTACACCCATGCCTATGCCGAACTTAACGGTGCCAGAGAAACCATAGTGGACAGAGAAACCAGGGAATTCAAACCTTTTGTACTGGAAGCTCAAAAAAGGGGGATCATATTTGATGTAGGATACGGAGGTGCCAGCTTTGAATTGCGACAGGCCATTCCCGCACTGGCTGCAGGCCTGTATCCCAATACGATCAGTACAGATTTACATACAGGAAGTATGAATGCTGCCATGAAAAATATGCTCAATGTAATGACCACCTTTATGGCACTGGATATGGAACTTCCCAAGGTAATCAGTGCAAGTACCTGGGAGCCGGCGAAGGTCATACAAAGAACGGAACTGGGCCACTTGTCTGAAGGAGCCATCGCAGACCTGGCCATATTACGGGTAAGGGATGGTGATTTTGGTGTATGGGACCGTACAGGGCAAAAAGTCGAGACAGACCAAAGACTGGAATGTGAAATGACCATAAAAGATGGTAATATTGTATACGACTTCAATGGTCTGGCAGCCCAGGAAGTCGTTCAATAAGGCCAATCCATAAAAAATAGGTATACAATGCCTTCCCCCCGGGGAGGGCATTTTTTATTTACAGTTTCCAAACTACCTGATTTTCTTGCCATTTCAACCTTCATAACGAAACCTAAATATAGAATCCGGGTTAAATACAAATAATTTAATTTTAAACTCTTAACCCACATTGCAGCTAACCGCTCAGAAGTAGCTGATTTTTAGATCTTTCAATTTTTTCGATTTCCGTTTTGTGTACTACGGATTTTCGTTTTGTGAAAGGCTGGTGTTTGGTTTGC
>Ga0008836_100075_pt1 | contig 99637 bp, 84 predicted proteins | sample HotLakConsUCCR28_FD_62214 | JGI IMG/M metagenome (GOLD analysis project Ga0008836, IMG submission 62214) | Hypersaline microbial mat communities from Hot Lake, Washington, USA - Hot Lake Consortium UCC-R28 (Hybrid Assembly) ... | reverse complement strand
CTGGTCCCACCAAATTCGGTCCAGCAGGGTCACCTCCGGTACGTTCTCCCCATTTCTGCTGACCTCATTGTCCGGATAGGGCAGTCTGCGGATAAACTGATTGTCAAGGTTGGAATTAAGGTTTGCCGGCAGGGTCATATCTTTATAGCCATAATCAAACCGCCTGGCGTCGTTCCATGTTTCCGGATGCAGGAATAAGGCTACCCATTTTTCCTTCATGATATCATCCCGGGTCAAGGCACCAGCTCCCATACTTACGCTTGGTTCTGAAAGATAATCCTCCTTTTCGGCCTCAGGCACCTCCAGCATGTCCATATGGGCTTCAATGCCGGCCAGATAAGCCGCGTAGGCTCGGTTGGGATCGCTGGCCAGGGCCACTTCTGCCTCGATAAATTTTTGCTCTGCATAGGTTGCAATCAAAAGGGGGGAAAGCTCAGAAGTGTAATACTGACCGGGAATCAAGGTAGATCGCGCTCCCTGTTCCGGGGCATTGCCCCTGCCTGCACCATTGGGCACACCGATAAATTCCCCATTATCCGTGGTACCGATCATCAGGGGTAGTCTTGGATCAACGGCCGGGTAGGAAGTGCCATCCAAAGCCTCAACAAACTGGGTGGAGATCCATCCTCCCAGAAGCAGGTTTTCATTATTGATGGCTACCTGTGCCCAGGGATTAAAGCGCTGTTCAAAGAATTCCACATAGGCATCGTCTTCATTTCCATCAAACCCATTGTCTATGGCGGAAAGCAATTCATTGGCATTGGCATTTGGAGTATGCAACATGTACCTGGCTTTGAGTACATTCCCAAACTTAATCCATTTGTCCACATCCCCCTGAAAGATAAAATCGTCATCGCCGATTGAAATAGCAGTGGTTCCAGACAGGTTTTGAATTCCCTGATCCAGTAAACTTAAGACTTCCGTATAAAGCTGTTCATCGTCATCATAAGCAGGCGTAACGGCACTGAAGTCAAAACCTTCAGAATAAGGCACATCTCCAAAGATATCGACCGTCATACCCAGATTCAAAGCCATCAGTACCTGACCTGCACCCAGATAATGTCCGGCCTCTGCTTCTTCTGCCTGGCTGATCAAATCGGTCAGATCGGTCATCGCATTGTAGAGGTTAAACCAGGTACCACTGTAGTTCAGGGGCTCCATAATATCCGAAGCACTTGCCGGATTGGGAGAAGCAAGGTATTGCACATAATTAGAGGTAATACTGCCGATGCGCTGTACATTCAAAGCCGTTTCATAGGTGGCATTCGTGATCAAGCCTGTAATCGGAGCATCTTGTGGATTATTGGGGTTTTCATTTACATCCAGAAAATTCTCACAGGCAGTTGCCGCAAAGAGCAGCAAAACACCGAATATATTAAATATAGATCTCATAATTGCTGAATTTTAAAGTCCAAGGTTCAGGTTGAAGAAAACACTCTGTACACCGGGAAATCCCAATCCCGTAAATCCTACGGCATTACCTCCGGCACCTGCAGAGAATGATTCGGGATCAAATCCATCCCAGGGGGTGTAAAGGATGATATTGTTGGCGGCCACAGAAACCCGGGCAGTACGGAAAGGTGTTTTTTCCAGTATATTTGGATTCAGGTTGTATCCCAAGGTAATGTTCCTCAACTTGATGAAGCTGGCATCGGACACGAAGTTTTCACTGGTGGTCCGGTAATGGTTTCTCCAGTAACCGGCACCGTAATTGACCCCATCAGGGCCTTCACCCTGCCCCAGCCATACTTCCTGCGTATTGGGTGATCCGTCAGCCAGTACGCCTTCAAATACCCTGAAATCTTCTCTGGCCTCTGTAAATTCATTTTTACCAAATGCAGACAGAAAATTGTTGTACTGGTTGTATTGCTCTACTCCTGTCCTGAAATCCACCAGGAAGGACAATTCCAAACCTTTGTAGGTAAAATCATTCCGTATGCCACCGATCCATTTCGGAACGGCATTTCCAAGGACCAATTGGGTTCCGGTTCGCACCGGAAAACCATTGGCACCGATGATCACCGGCAGACTACGGTCCAGAAACAGGTTGTCCGGATCGGCTCCAAATCTTTGGTAGGAGCTGCCGAATATATTCCCATAGGCTTCCCCTTCTATCAGTTTCATGGTAACCGTACTGCCAACATAACCAAACTGGCTGCCGACCACAATTTCATCAATGCCCTCCCTGATGGATTTGATTTCGTTGTTGTTGATGGATAGGTTGGCACTGATGTTCCAGGAAAAATCCTGGTTTTGTACGGGAGAACCTCCCAAAATAAATTCAAATCCGCTGTTTTCGATTTCCCCTGCATTGGTAATGTAGGATGAATAGCCTGTGGCATCGGAGATCGGCACCGGAATGATCTGATCCCGGGCATTGGATTTGTAATAGGTGACATCAAAATTGGCCCTGTTGTCCAGGAAGGCCGTTTGCAGGCCGAATTCCAGAGAGGTAGTTTGTTCCGGTCTCAGGTTGGGGTCTCCAAACACCGAATTCCTGGTAAAGCCCACTTGCCCATTCAAGGGGAATATACCAGGAGAGGCATAGGTAGCCCCCAGAATATGTGGATCGGTATCCTTGCCCACCTGTGCCCAGGAAGCCCTTAATTTACCAAAGGTGATCCAGGAAGGAAGCGTCAGGTTTTCGCTGAAGACATACCCGAGGTTTACCGAAGGGTAAAAGAAGGAGTTGTTGTCTTTAGGCAAGGTGGAGGATATGTCATTTCTTCCGGTAAGGTTCAGGAAAAGGAAGTTTTTATAATCTACCATCAGGTCTCCGTAAAAACCTACCAGTCTTCTCAGCCTTTTATCCTGGCCAGCGAAAATCTGCGTGGTATTGTTGAGGTTATAAAACTCCGGAATCACAAAATTTTCTCCCCTGGCCGTAACTTCATCAAACCTCCTTTCAAAAATATCATTCCCCAAGCGAAGGCTGGTATTCCAATCGGTATTGAATTGCTTTTTCAGGGTAATGAAAAAGTTGGACGTAAGGTCTCTGCTGTTGATACGTGTCTCTTCCAAAAGGCCGGTAGAGCTCAATGCCACTTCCCCGTCTATGCCCTTGGGTCCCGGAGTGATTTCCGTACGTGTATCGCTGTAGAAATCGTTCCCCAGGCGGTAGGAGAATGAAAGCCAGTCCGTAGGGTGATAGTTGAGGTTGATGTTACCTATGATCCTGTTTACATCATCTTCATAAGTAGCAAATCGGGCGTCATACAGGGGATTAGTATTGCTGTAAGTCCTCATGGTACCGTCCTCGTTGATGTAATCCCTAACATCGGTGGTTTCTGACCAATACATCATCCGCTCCATAAACCGGTCATGGGGCACCCTGTTTCCTCCCGTGTTGGAAAAATTGATGGAACCTGAAAAATCAAATTTTTCACTGGCCTTTACGGATCCTGATAGTTTTGCGGTGGTCCTGTCCCAGGTGGAGAAGGGGATAATGCCTTCCTGGGTAAGGTTTCCAAAGGAGCCATAAAAGGTAGCGACTTCATTTCCTCCGGAGATACTCACACTGTTATCAATCTGCACCCCGGTGTTGAAAGCCCTGTTCCAGTTGTCCTGGTACCGGTGATCGGGAACGGTCTGCTGTACCTCAGAGATGGGAGCACCCCAGGATGGCCAGAAACTGCTGGGATCGTATTCTCCGCTGAATCCCTGTCCGTATTGATCCTGTAGTTTGGGAAGGCGGTTCAGCTCTTCAAATCCCACCGATCCGTTATAATTGACCCGGATTTGTCCTTCTTTACCTTTTTTGGTAGTAATGATGACCGCTCCATTGGCAGCCCTTACTCCATACAAGGCGGTGGCCGCAGCTCCTTTCAGTACGGACATGGACTCAATATCATTGGGGTTGACATCCGCCATACGGTTGGAAAGTCCCCTGGGTGTGCCGGAGGATTCGATGGTGGAGTTGTCTACGGGTACGCCATCCACCACAAATAGCGGCTGGTTATCCGCCCCCGGATCCAGGGAGTTGATACCCCGTATGATAATCCTGGCCGATTGACCCGGAGCACCACCCGAATTGGTGACCTGAACGCCGGCCACCTGTCCCTGAAGCGCATTGACCAGGTTGGGTTGCTTCATCTTGGTGATGGCTTCCGAATCTATGCTCTGGGCCGCATATCCCAGGGATTTTTTCTCCTGGGAAATACCAAAGGCTGTGACGATAAATTCATCCAGATCTCCGGTCTCTGGGCTTAAGGCTACATTCAGGGTCTGATTGCTACCTACCCGCTGGGATTGGGAGGCAAAACCGATAAAGGAATATACCAAAACCGCATCCGGGCCGGGAACATCAATGGAATAATTGCCATCAATGTCCGATACCGTCCCGGTAGTGGTACCCTCTATCACTATGCTGACTCCAGGGAGCACTCCTCCATCCTCTGTGGAAGTCACTTTTCCGCTAACAGTCCTTTGCTGGGCCATTAATGGCACTTGCAGCAAAAGCATACTGATTAGCAATAAACAGTTAGTAAAATTTCTCTTCATATGATTTTGATTTAATTGATGAACAAAGTTTATTATGGTTTCCTGATTTTTAACCCGGTTTTAAGGGAGTTTCTTCAAAAAGCCGGATTTTAAAGCTGTTTTTTAACTCCCAATCCAAGTTTTTAAACTTTAGTATCGGTTTATGGTTTAAAAATTTCTGGAATTAAATAATTAAGTTAACATAAAAAAACAAATTAGTCTAAAACGCCTCAAATATTTTTTAAAATTATGGGGAATGCGTTCGCGCCAAAAAATGAAAATCCAAATATTTTGTGTAGTTTTTGAAATAATGTTAATTGGAGAATTTAAGGATAACGGATGAAAGAAAACCAAAAAGTCACTTCTACCAACACTTTGCAGGTCATCCCCTGGAAGGACCTGGATGCTATCCGCAGGGAGCTGATTCAGCTGGCTAGCAAAGCGGTTGACCTGGCCTATGCTCCCTATTCCAATTTCCGGGTTGGGGCGGCAGTAGTCCTGGAAGACGGGCAAACCTTTTGGGCCAATAATCAGGAAAACATCTGTTTTCCGGTGGGGGTATGCGCTGAGCGGCTACTGCTGGGTTATACCCATGCCAATCACCCCGATCTGAAACCGGAGATCCTGGCCATAGTAGCCCAAAAATCCGATAACAGCGGATTGGCCACGGTCACCCCTTGTGGGCTTTGCAGGCAAAGCATCAGCGAATACGAAATGAAATTCAAAAAGCCCATCGAAATCCTGATGTACCGGCCGGATGGAACGGTGCTTCAGGCCGCAGGGATTGATACATTGCTACCATTCAAGTTTGAAGACCTGAATCAATAATGGTCCGGCAAAATATTACCTTTCAGCAGCAGCACCTTTACCACCTGAGCCATCAGCCTTCAGGAGAGGAAAGCTGTCTATGGCTGGTTTTTCATGGGTACGGGCAACTGGGGAATTTCTTTCTTAGGAAATTTTCTGCTCTTTTTGACCCTAAAACCCTTATAGTAGCTCCTGAGGGACTCAACCGCTTTTACCTGCAGGGTTTTTCCGGAAGGGTGGGAGCCAACTGGATGACCAAACATGAGCGGGAGAACGATATGGCCAATGCCAACAGCTACCTCAATGCCCTGATGAAAAACCTGCGCCAGCAACTTCCCCAACTCCAATCCATACATGTTTTGGGCTTTTCTCAGGGAGCCGCTACCATGAGCCGGTGGATCTGTCAGGCTGAACTGGATTTGGATAAGGTCGTTTTCTGGGGAGGCGCCCCGGCCCATGACCTCGATCCGGAATTACTCCAAAAGACCTTAGCCAATTGCCGGGTAATCGCAGCATTGGGAGAAGATGATCCATTTCTGGAAACAGCTAATTTTCAGGCGCAAATGAAGCAACTAACAAGCGCAGGTCTATCTCATTTACAAATCAAATATTATCCCGGAGGTCATGAACTGGAAGCCGGGTTGCTCAAAGACATATTTTTGATGTAATTTTGCCCCATGAAGATTTTATATCAACTGGGGATGTTGCTGATGGATGGGCTGATGAAGCTGGGCAGCCATTGGTCTCCCAGGTTGAAGCAGGGAGTAGCAGGCAGGGAAGGCTTGTTTGAAAAACTGGAGGCGTTTAGAAAAAAACATCCCAGTCCACTGGTCTGGTTTCATGTGGCCTCCCTGGGGGAATACGAACAGGCAAAACCGGTGATCGCTGCCTTCAAGGAAAAATTTCCCTTTTGGGCAGTAACGGTATCCTTTTTTAGCCCTTCGGGCTATGAACAGGCCATCAAGAAAAAGCAATTGTGGGTAGATTACATCACTTATATTCCCACGGATACTCCTTTCCATGCCAAAAGGTTTGTGAAAATCCTGTCTCCGGATATGGCTGTTTTTATCAAATATGACCTCTGGGCCAATCATATTGGAGAATTGAAAAAGCAGGGTGTTCCGCTCTTTCTGGTGGCGGCAGCTTTCAGAACGGAGCACATCTATTTTAAATGGTATGGGGGTTTTTTCCGAAACCTTCTTTACCAATTCGACCATATTTTTACCCAAAACAGCCTGTCCAAAGAGCTTTTGGAAAAAATCAATTGCACCCGGGTAAGTGTCACAGGAGATCCAAGGTTTGATAACGTGGCCCGGATCAGCACCCAGCCCAAATCATTTCCGGAGGTCAAGCAGGGAATCACGGCTCCTGTGATGGTGCTGGGCAGTGTATGGCAGGAAGACATGGACCTGCTGATACCCTGGATCAACCAGGCGGAGAATATGCAATTTATCCTTGCCCCGCATGACATACATGGGCCAACCATCAGGCGATGGGAGAATTCCATTGAAAAGCCATGCGTCAGGTATTCGGAATATATTCAGAACCAAACCGGCTGGCAGGTATTGATCATCGATAATATTGGCATGCTTTCCTCCCTCTACCAGTTTGGTCAGTGGGCCTATGTGGGAGGAGCTTTTGGGAAAGGCCTGCACAATATTCTGGAGCCGCTGGCTTTTGGCATCCCGGTCTTGTTTGGAGAATTGAAACAGGTATCCAGGTTTCCGGAGGCAGGCATCAGCGAAGCATATGGCTGTGGCTTCCCAGTAAAAAATAAAGCAATGCTGGCTGAAACCATGGCCCGATTAATGCTCCCGGCAGCCTATCAAGAGGCCTGTAAGGCTGCAAAAAGTCTGCTACATGCCAATTTGGGCAGTGCTGCAAAAACCATTGACACCATCAAAGCGACAACATGGAAGGAAGGGTAATCAAAACCACCGGCTCCTGGTACGAGGTGCAAACCCCGGAGGGCCTGTTAAAAGCCCGGCTGAGGGGCAAGTTCAAGCAGGATGAGCTCAAACTCACCAATCCCATTGCGGTAGGAGATTATGTCCTCCTGCAAAAGGAGAAAGACCAGCAAACTGCCGTCATCAGTGAAATCCTTCCCCGGGAAAATTACATCATCCGGAAATCTACCCGGAAGCAACACTTTTCGCATATTCTGGCTTCCAACGTGGATCAGGCTTACCTGGTAGTGACCGTGCGCAATCCCAAGACCTCACTCGGTTTTATTGACCGGTTTTTGGTAAGTACGGAAAGTTTCCGGATTCCGGCCAGCATCATCATCAATAAATCGGATGAAATCATCAAGGAAAAGGAATATGCTGAACTGATCAGGGAAATTTATGAGCCGCTGGGTTATCCGGTGATCCTTATTTCAGCACTTTATGACAAGGAAATGGTTTCGGTATTTGGTTCCCTATTGGAAGGAAAGACCACCCTGATGACCGGACATTCCGGGGTGGGCAAATCTACCCTGCTCAACCGCCTGGTGCCTGCTGCCCGGCAAACCACCCAGCCGGTATCGAAGTCCACATCAAAGGGGACCCATACCACCACCTTTGCCGAAATGTTTCCCTTTGGCCAGGATGCTTATATCGTGGACACACCCGGCATCAAGGAATTTGGCATATTGGATATTGGTGACGAAGAGCTCTCTCATTACTTTGTGGAATTGAGAAAATACCTGGGCCAATGCAAGTACAATAATTGCCAGCATGTCAATGAACCGGGATGCAAGGTTTTAGAAGTGCTGGAGCAGGGATACATTCATCCCTATCGCTATGAAAGCTACCTGAAGATTTTGTATGAAGAAGATGACCACCGCTAGTTGAAGGGAAATCCGCTGAGCCTTCAGGACACAGGAAGCCGTAAAAAATCGGCAATCCTTTGAAATCAGTTTCTTTTAAAGTAATTTTCTTTTTTATTTCATCCGGATACTTCTTCGGGTTAAAATCCAAATTGTCCCATGAGTGAAACAAAAACCCTGGTGCTGAACCACAAGCAGATCCAACAGAAAATCGTGCGGATAGCCTATGAAATCTATGAACGCAATGTGGGAGAAACAGCATTGATTTTTGCCGGATTGACGGGTATGGGTCATGTCCTGGCTGAATTGATCGCTGAAAAACTGAGCGAAATATCTCCGATAAAAGTGGATCTGATCGCAGTGACACTGGACAAATCCAAGCCCAAAATCGGGGAGATCGTCTTGTCGGACAAGGGCCCCTTTGATGGAAAATGCATCATCATCGTAGATGATGTGCTCAATACGGGTAAAACCCTCGCCTATGCCATGATTCCCTTTTTGGAAGACAATGTCAAACAAATAGAAGTGGCCGTACTGGTAAACAGAAGTCACAAGTTGTTTCCCGTTTCTCCTGATTATACCGGATTCGAACTGGCCACTACGCTTAGCGAACACATTACCGTAGATTTACAACCTGAAGCCTCCACCGTCCACCTGCACTGATATGTCTGTACACCAATCTACCCACCTGAAACGGATCACCACGCATATCCTGCAGGAGATGAAAAAGCGGAATGAAAAGATTTCCATGCTTACCGCCTATGATTTTTCCATGGCCGGCATTGTGGACAGTGCCGGCATAGATATGATTTTGGTGGGTGACTCGGCCTCCAATGTAATGGCCGGTCATGAAACCACGCTCCCCATTACCCTGGATCAAATGATTTACCATGCCACCTCAGTGGTGCGGGCGGTGGAAAGGGCATTGGTAGTGGTGGACATTCCCTTTGGCTCTTACCAGGGCAATAGCTCTGAAGCCCTTCGCTCTGCTATCCGGATCATGAAGGAGTCAGGAGCCCATGCCGTAAAGGTGGAGGGGGGAGCCGAGATCAAAGAATCGGTGGTCCGGATTTTAAGTGCGGGTGTCCCGGTTATGGGCCATTTGGGCCTTACTCCTCAATCTATCTATAAATTTGGTACCTATACCGTCAGGGCCAAGGAAAAAGATGAGGCCAATAAGCTGCTGGAAGATGCCAAAATCCTGGAGGATTGTGGCTGCTTTGCGTTGGTGCTTGAAAAAATCCCCGCCAAACTGGCCAAAAAAGTGGCCGAGCAGGTGGCGATTCCCGTAATCGGAATTGGTGCCGGCCCGGATGTGGACGGTCAGGTGCTGGTATTGCACGATATGCTGGGCATCACCCAGGAGTTTCAGCCCAGGTTTCTCCGGCAATATGCCGATATCCGCAGTACCATGCACGAAGCCGTCAGCAATTATATCAAAGATGTAAAAGCAAAGGATTTTCCCAACGAAAAGGAGAGCTATTGACCTTCCAGAAAGGCCAGCAAATCCTTCAGGTCCTGATTGCTTAGCCGCTGTTCCAGGCCTTCGGGCATCAGGGAAGTTTTTGACATGCCATATTCCGAAACATCCGCTTTTTTTACCTGGACAAATCCTTTCGCCTCGGTATACAACTTGATGCCGTCATAACCCACATCTATTTGCCGGCCATCATACCGGGTACCGTCTTTCATTGCTATGTACCAGCCTTGCCATTCCGGACTCATTTCGGCTGATGGCAACAATATGGAACCGATCAGTCCCTTTCTGTCCTTTGATTTGCCTACATTACTCAGGTCCGGCCCGAGATCACCTCCACGGGCACCTACTACATGACAGGTAGAGCAAAGGGAGGTGCTGGAATAAAAGACCCTCCTTCCCCGGTCTGCGTCGGCCGGACCAGCCAGCAGAGATTCCCACTCGTCCAAATCCTCAGGATCAGGTCGTTTGCCGGTATCCTGTGACAAGGCCAGTGTCAGCTGTTGCCTCAGGCCTTCGCTGTCACAACTGCTGCCGTCATTCAATACCCGCTCCATGGCTTGTTTCACCTCATCCTCACCGCTTTTGTCCCGCAGGTACCTGGCTGCAGCTATGGCGAGGTTTTCACTGGAAACTTCCAATAGGGGAATAATTTCCCTCCAGGCCTTCAGGGGCTGCCTGGAGAGTGCAGAAAGCGATTCTGCCCGTAAATTCACAGGCCTACTTCCTGACAAACTCACCTGAAGCAGGGCTTCGGCTACTTCCGGATCAGGTATTTGGGCAAGGGTCTGGATAATTTCCAGTAGCAGGTCCTCCTCTTTTTCCTGGGATAAAAAATCCAGTAGCAGGTCTTTCTGCTCCGCCGGATCTTCCAGGTAGCGGAGGGCATAGGCCCTCATCTGCGAGGGATGTGATGGATCACTGACGATTTCAGCAATAAATCCATCCGGCAATTCTAAAGGAATCCGTTTGGAAATTTCTTCCTGTTTATTGTTGTAGGCCTTTAAAAATTCCGGTTCCAGGAGTTTGACCGTTTCCAGGTAGGTTTCGAACAATGCTGTCGTAAACTCTCCAGTGGTGAGGGCCAATTCCAGATTTGCTTTTTGGGTGACCAATCCCTGCCTGCCTATCCATATGAGTGCCATTTTCCGGATTTCGGGATCAGGATCTTCCAAAAATTGTCCCGCAAACTTTGCCCCATCGGGATGTTTTGATTCCTTTAAGGCCAACAGTATGCCCAGCCGCACATCAGCTGAGGCATCCTGGATGGCCTGCGCCAATTTTTCCAGGTGCATCTCTCTGCTTAAACCCATCACTGCAGCATGTCTTACAAAGGGGTCATCTGATGACAGGTTTTTGAAATGCTGGTCAAAATTAGCTTGGTCTGAAAGCAATTGGTTTAACCGCTTCACCTTTTCGTTGGCTTTTGGGGGCTCGTACAAGCTTCTTTGCGCCAAAAGTTCCGTATTTTCTTTTGCCGAAAGCTTCCATATTTTCCCTTTCCCATGGTTGGGATAAACCCTTTCCACCCAATCGGTAAAATAGATATTTCCTTTACTGTCAGCGGCAAATGCCACCGGTCGGAAATCTCCGCCCCCTTGTAAAATCACCTCTGTGGATCCGCTAACGGACAGGCCCTTTTCTTCCATGGCAATGCGGACAATGCTGCTTTCTTCCCAAATGGTACAGAGCATCTGATCATAGTAATCTTGAGGCAGTCTGCCCAGGTTGGCGTTCAGTAGTCCGGAAGGCGATTCTCCCAATGGGACTGCATAAGGTAAGGTACCTGGTAACTCCCCATTCCAGGCCAGGTAAGGGTGGATCCCGCTGCCTCCAAACAAGGATTGGTAGCCAAAATCAGAGCCCTCTACCGCATGTACCAGTCGGTTTGGACCCCGGCTGTCGGGGTCGTTGTCGGCTACCAGCAAACGACCGTAATTGTCAAATTTCAAGTCAAAGGGATTCCAATAGCCGGTGGAAAAGATTTCGGGTTCTGAGCCATCCGTTTTGGCACGAATGATATTGCCGCCATCTCCGTACCCTGAGATTTCCTTGCCATCACTGCCCTGAAAAGTCCAGTGGGCTGCTCCGGTGTTGCCCCTGCCTATATACATATAACCTTTCGTGTCGAAAGTGATGCTCAGGATGGCTGCATGGGCATAGACCTGTTTGGGTTGGGTAAAGGCCATCAGCTTTTCGCGTCTTTCGCTGATCCCATCCCCATCTTCGTCATAAAATTTCCAGACCTCTTTGGAAGTAACCGCATACAAATGCCCTTCCGGAGAAAAGGCAATATTCAACCCTTCTATTAACCCTTCGGCAAATATCGATTCTTTGTCCCAGGTGCCATCTCCGTTGCTGTCTTCATATACTTTTATGATATCACGCTCCGGACCCTGGTAGTCTTTTGGCGGCAGATGGGTATGGGATTCCAAGACATAGACCCGGTCTTGCTCATCTGCTGCAACGCCTATGGGGGTAACAATATCAGGAGCCTGCTTCATCAGGGTCAATTCCAGGCGATCATCCAATAGGGAGACTCCTTCCACAACCCTGGGCGCGGACTTTTCCTTATGGCTTCCACAGGAGAAAATACCAGGTATCATTAAAATGATGAGTGAAAACAGGTATAGGTCTGGTTTTTTTAATCGCATGACGGTGTTGTTTTTTCTTTTGGAAGAGCTTTGATGAGTATGTATTAATCTCCAAATCTGTCAGGTTTTTTTGTTTGTCTACCAACAAAAAAGTTTAAGTAAATTAAACCTGACAGGTTTTACGTGATTTACTTGACCAGATTCAACCCATCAAAACACGACTAGGATTGGCGGATGATGGAAAAAAGCAATCACTATTTCTGGTATTTTTCGAATAGATGGTAAGCACGTGTGAGGTCTTTTACCAGGGTAGCTTCATTCAGGGGAGGGGCCATTTCGACCAGCAGGTAACCTTCATACCCATGGTCCAGCATTTTTTGGATCATCCCATCGTTGTTGGTTACTCCATCCCCAAAATTCACTACTTTATGCACGCCCATTTTCTCCGTATCTTTGATGTCAATGTGCAGGATTTTTTCATGAAATCTATCGACTACCTCCATCAGGTCCACGTTGGAACCATTGAAGTGGGCATTGTCCATGCACATGCCCACATGGCTGGAATTGATGGCATCAAATATTTTCTCATAATCCTCGATGAATTCCATGTTATTATTGGCGTGGTTTTCCAGCAGGAGCAGTACATCCATTTCTTCTGCTGCTGGGGCCAGTTCACGCACGATTTCCACCACAGCTTCGGGCCCCCCTGCTTTCCCCCGGCCTGCACCGGTGCATTTGACCCGGCGGCACCCGAGCTTTTTTGCCGCTTCCATCAGCCACAGTTTATGGGCGACATCCTTTACGATGTTTCCTTCTGCCCCAAAGGAACTGCCCTGTACGCAGATGGGTGTCAAGCCATGCTGATCGCAGCGTTTCTGTATGCTGCGGATACCTGATGGGGTTAGGTTTCTGCCATACCAGCAGTTGAACTCCACATTTTTAAAGGGGAGTTGGGGAATGATTTCGAAGGCTTTTTCAAAGTTCTCGTCCCCAAACCCATCACAGGTGATAGTGGCGATGGCCAATTCCACTTTTTTTGCCGGGCTTGTTAAGTGCCGGGAATTTGCCAGCGATTCGGCCTGAAAAGAAGCCAGGCCTGCCATGCCCAAACCTGCTTTTTTAAGAAATTTACGCCGGTCATACGTCGAATCCTGAAGGTTTAAGTGTTTCATGATCTAATTTTTATCGTCTCCTAAAGTACTAAAAATTCAAATCAGGAGAAGTATTTTGCAGCATTGATCCTACTTATTCTTTTATCTGTGTTAATCTGAGTAATCTGTGGTGCCTCCAACCACTGATTTATTCTTTGCGGCCAACTCATATGGCTGAATAAGGACTTCCACAGGCAAACCTAGAAAGGAAGAAAGATTTCTTATCATCTCAATTGTCAAGGCTCTTTTTCTATTGAGTACCAGGCTGACCGTTGTCTTACTCCCAATGTATGGGATTAAATCTTTATCCATCAGCCCTTTTCTTTCCATTGTTTCTTTGATGGCATCTATGGGTTCAGGAAGGGAAACAGGATAGTGCTCCATTTCGTATTTATCGATTAAAGTGACCAGCAATTCAGCCTCCATACCTTCCCCGCTCCCCGCATCTGCTTCAAAAATTTCAGCAAGTCTGGCAAGTGACATTTTATATTCTTGTTCGGTTGTGATTGGTTTATTCCAATTCATGTTTATATTTTTTTTCTTCGGTTAGACCTGACTGCCGTCCCAGGTATTTAATAATCAATCTACTATGGGATTTTTCCTCATGCCTGTATGCCTCAGGCAGGCTCGTTTTCTTGATACCGATTTGTTTACCCTTTAATAGCGTTCGATCGTGTTTGCATCAACTTTATCATAGGCTGAATGGGTTCCAATAAAATTGATGAAAACCCATTGCCTTTTATAGCTTATCTGAACAATCAGTCGGTATTTATTTCTTGCTATGTTAAATACCACGCGATTGTTTTTAACCGGATCAGCATCTGGAAAATCCGCTACCACATCTGAAGGCTTTCGCCAAATTGCGTGCCTTGTAATGGCAATCCATGTTTGTAAGCTCGATTTTGCATCTGGATTTTTTTCGTAAAATTGAACTATATTTTTGAGCGAAATGATGTTTTTCAAAGCTCTTGTTGTTCAAATAAACGCTAAAAGTTACTCATTAGTTTTCAAATTGAAAACAAAAAGTGGTACACTTTTTTTCACCACGGATTCACACCGATTTTCACAGATTTTTTAGCTCTCAAAATTGACCTTTCCTCTATGCGAATCTGTGCTGCGATCCTATTTGCAGGCAGGGATTCTCCTAGTACAACATACCAAATAACCAAAGGGGGATTCTCCGATTACTCCCCCCGGCTACATCTAGTGCCAGGTAAGACTGGGGGACTCCCTGAAGCTGTTCGCAGGTTTTGGAAGCTCCGCCCACCTCAAATACATAGGTATCATCGACCATAAAGTCGCCATACCTGGGAGCCGTCACCGAATGAACTGCCGTAAGTTGATTGAGGAAAAACGTTTCACGTACATTGCCTATATTGGCCATCGTCGGAGAAAAGAGGTAAATAAAGTTAGGGTTTTGCAAATAGATTTTTTCCGGTTTCTGAAGGTAACTTACCCCTTTTGTAAAAGATCGCAATAGGAGCAGTATCTGAGCCTGGTTCAATATATCCAGAAGTCTTAAGACGGTATTCCGCGGGGTCTCCAGTTTTTGGGACAATTTCTGGATGTTGGGAGTGAAAGGGACGCTTTCGCTCAAGACGAAAAGCAGCTTTTTCAATAGTCGTGTCGTAGCATGCTGCAGTTCCTCAAAAGGTGCAATATCTGTATCAATGACCAATTGGATGGTTTGCTGCAAATTTTGATGGTAGGCCTTTTTGGATTCTAAAAAATAAGGGAAATAGCCGAAACTAAGGTAATCCCGGAAATCTGAATGGAAATCAAAGGTGTCCAGAAGTTCAGGTGCCAATACATGGTGCTGGTTTATAATCTCTTCCAGACCTAGTATTGGCAAATTCGTGTTTTTCTCAAAATTAAGGTATTCCCTGAAGGACAATCCATGTAGGTGATAGACCGATGCTCTTCTGGAAAGATCCGCATTTCCCCTGGAAATATCAAGAATGGAAGAACCTGTCGCAACTACCTGAATATCCTCATAGTCGTCATAAAGCTGTTTGAGATCCTTTGACCACCAGCGATACCGGTGAACTTCATCCAATAGGAAAATGCGGTACCCCCTATCATAAAGGGATGCTACAGCTTCTATTAATCGGTGGGTTTCGAAATAAAAATCATCAAGACTTAAATATATACCTTTCCCTTGGATGGCAGAGAGGTGCTGCAAAAGAAGGGTTGTTTTGCCAGAACCCCTGTAGCCAAGAACAATGATCAGTTTTTGCTCCCAATCAATTTGTCCATAGAGGTATCTTCTTTTTTTCCCTTTGACGAAACTGGCTTTACGTTCAGATTTTCGAATCAGACTTTCCATAGATTAATTTTTACAAAAAGTAAAATTACAAAATAGTTTTTATAAAAAGCACTATTAACTAATACTTCCTGAAAAAAGTATTTTTGGAAGTAGGTGGATAAGCTCTTGAACGTTCCTACGCTTTCCTATCCAGGTCGTGAAAAGCTTCCACAGGCGGGTTTTTTCTAACCGAACAGTCTGTGCTTTCTATGGCGAAAGCTTTTTTCAACACACCGATATTCAGGATTTTTTAAGTGCCAAGATTGACCTCACTTAGTAGCATTCTCTACTCATTCTTTAATCTGTGTTAATCTGCGTAATCTGTGGTGCAACCCCTGTTTTTACCACGGATTCGCACAGATTTTCACAGATTTTTTAGGTGACAGGATTGAGCCATTTTTGTATTATTTATCTGTGTTAATCTACGTAATCTGTGGTAAAAACTTTTTTCACCACCGATGTACATCGATTTATTTCTATTTTTGAGCCGAATGAGCTTTTTATTCAACTCATATTTATATTATATTTGAGCCAAATAACAAAAGTAATCGGCTCATGCGGTATAATTGGCAACTAAAAGACTGGCCCCGTTTTCACTATCGTTTACTCGAAGTAGAACCACTGCTCTTTAAGTTTTCCGAAAAAGCAGGTCATGTCAGTGGCCTTTTGAAGGGTTTACCTAAAGAAACGCAAAATGACGCCATTATTGATCTGATGGTATCCGAGGCCATTAAAACATCGGAGATTGAAGGCGAATATTTGAGCCGGCAGGACGTTGTTTCCTCTATTCGCAATCAGCTGGGATTGGGACAGCAGCAGGTGAATGATTTGCGGGCACAAGGTGCAGCCGCACTGATGGTGGATGTGCGCAATACGTTTCACGAAGCCTTAACGGAAGAGAAACTTTTCTCCTGGCATCGTATGATTATGAAAGGCAGTAAAGGTATCACCGTTGGTGATTGGAGATCTCATGAAGAGCCAATGCTGGTCGTATCCGGAGCTTTAGGAAAAGAAAAAATTCACTTTGAGGCCCCACCGTCCAGTAATGTACCCAAGGAAATGGCGGGTTTTATCAATTGGTTTAATGAAACTGGACCAGGGGGCAAAAAAGAAATAAAACAGCCAGTGGTGCGTGCTGCCATCGCTCATTTATACTTTGAAACCATTCATCCTTTTGAGGATGGAAATGGCCGCATTGGACGTGCCTTATCAGAAAAAGCCTTGTCTCAGTACCTCAAGCGACCTGTTCTTTTAAGTCTTTCGCAGGCGATAGAAGCGAACAAAAGAGAATATTACGACGCATTACAGAAAGCACAGCGATCCAATGAAGTGACATCCTGGATTTCCTACTTCCTGTCTATGGCAATGCAGGCGCAGGAGCAGGCGGAAAAGTTAATTGATTTCACCCTAAAGAAAACCCGGTTTTTTGATCGGTATACCCCTCTCCTAAATGAAAGACAGCTAAAAGTAGTACGTCGGATGTTAGAAGAAGGACCAAAGAGATTTGAAGGAGGCATGAATGCCAGGAAATATACGGCTCTTACCAGGACATCAAAAGCCACCGCTACAAGAGATTTACAGGATTTGGCCGAAAAACAGGTCTTTCTTTCCTCCGGAGGAGGTCGAAGCACAAAGTATTCGCTTAACCTGAATGATTCCGGGGAATGGTGAATGCACCCAAAATCAACCTGGTATCCATTGACAAACGAAATCTGAGGCATTTGTAATGTCGGATCCATCGAAAAGAAGTAAGGAATTTCGTTCTATTAAATGTCTCGGTTAAGCCATTGCAAATGGCTTTCGAGCGGAAATTATCTGTTTATGATCCCGAAGATAGGAAGGTGAACTAGCATACTTAACCCAGTAACCGGTCCAACTTTTTTCACGACAGATTTACACCGATTCTCACAAACATCTTTAGGTACCAAACTTGACCTAATTTCTTTAATTAATCTATGCTAATCTGTGGAATCTGTGGTACACTTCTTCACCGAAACTAGGGAATTTGCCATCCGGGATTCAATGCCTACTAAAATTTAATAAGTCGGATGACAAACTCGTCTCCCTTCAGGTGGTCTTTTACCCATTCGGGCAAATCCTCCATGGACTCCTCTCCTATATACTCCGGATCAAGATAAGACAAGGCATAGCCATCATCAAAGCCCACAAATTGACCCAAAAACCCATAGTAATCGGTTTTGGCTCCTAGGTAAAGCACGTTTTCAAGTGTATCCATCAAAAAAATCCGATAGCCTCCCTGATCGTATAGGCTTCCCAAATATCCCTTGTCAAAACCAACCAGGAAATTTCGCATGTACCTAAAGTTCTTGATTTCCTCGAAATTTTCTTCGAGGTTTTGCTTGAGTTGATCCGGAACATTCAGCAACCCAAAGTCGAATTTTAACACCTGCTTTAAATCTCCTCTTTGATCAAAAACATGGACTCGATTATCTATGGGCTTGTTGTAGTAAATCTCAGACCCGTAGCTTCCAAATTGATAATCCATCCAAATGGTTTCGTTCAATCCTTCATTAAAGTCAAGCATTGCGAATTTATCTGTCAGTTGGTTATCCGTTCTGAGGATTTTCTTGCCTTTAAAATCGCCAAAATTCCAGGAGGAAAGGCCAAATAGAAGTGAACCTTCACCAGTAACTTTAACCACATCCGCCTCAAAGGACAACTCCATCGTTCCCTCAAGATCATGATCTGCATCATAAACAAACAGGCGGTCTTTATCCCTGAACCCATCCAGCAGGTATACCTGACCATTATTCGTCAGATCAAAATCTGAAAGATTCATAAATTCCCCGGGACCTGTTCCCTGCCTTCCGATATTTTGTAAGAATTGGCCGCTTTCATCAAACATACTTAGGATTTTTTTTGATTTATCCAGGACATAAACCTTACCGTTGTTGTATTTTATCTTGTCTATAAATGTAAAATAATCCTTATCGAAATCCCGCTTGATGGGAATGTATTTAACTTCCCGGATAAATTCTTCCGGGAAATAATCCGTTTGCTTGATATCGAACGAGGAAAAAGAAAGGATTCTTTCATTTGACCCAAATTCCTTCTCCTTTTTATCAGAACAAGCTGATAAAAAAACACATAGGCCGTATAAAAACAAGAGATGCCTCACTTCCATTGTAAATAAAATAAAACATATAAAAACCCAAAGATGAAAGAAATCTTTGGGTTTAAAAATCTCACATTCAATTACTGACACCTGGAAGTATCCTTGCAATTTATCGTATTGAGGGATAGACACTGGAACGTAACCTCATGTTTAGCTCCTCCACAGAGTGTTCCTGAACTAGCAAAGACCTCGATTTCTTCTTTGTCCGCAATTTCGATTGTATCAGCGGAACCAAACTGCCAGCCGGCTACCATCAAAAAAGCCACTACTCCGAGTGAGGCCATTAATCTTCCGGAATTTTAAATAATCTTTCCATAATTTTTTAGGTTTTTGTTAAATAAAACTTTTATGGAAGTTAAGCTGCAAAAAAAAACATTAGTTGCAAATTATTTTTTAAAAAAATATAAAAATAAATAAAAATAATCTTTTTTTAAGCATGTATTGTATTTTTAGGGGGTAGTGCGGATTATGCTTAATCTGTAGGTTTTTTTCACCACGGATTCGCACAGATTTTCGCGGATTTTTTTATTTTTTTGCCATTTTAAGGCCGGGCGGGAAAGGGTGTAGTTTGTAACCACATTCCTAATCCATTAGCATACGCAGCCTTAGGCATTTGTAATGCCGGATCTTATCAGAAAGCTATAATAATTTTCGTTTTACAAAACGGTCAGTTTTAGCCATTGCAAATGGCTTTTTGGCAGATCTTTCCAATTTACGACAGCGAAGATAGCAGGGTGAAGTGACATACTTCACCCAGTATTTATCTGTGTTAATCTGCGTAATCTGTGGTGCACTTTTTCTATAATGCTTTAAGGAATATCCTCCATCTCCCCAAACCAGACCACCGCATATTCCTTATAGATTCCCACCCCCATGGCTTTCCAATTGGCCACATGGAATGGGGGCAGATTGGCCAGGACAGCATGGTGGCCCGGGCTTTTTTTCCATACTTCCAGGGCCTCTTCCGGCAGGGCGGCGGCGGAATGCCAGTAGGCAATTTCGTATCCGGGACTATCATATCCGGCGATTTCCTTGGGTTTGTCCCACATGCAGTTGGGATCCTTGTGATTGTCCTTGTAGCAGCAGTCCGTCCAGGCGCCTTCCTTTGACCAGGAGTGCATGTTGCAGCGTTTGCTTTGCTGGTAGTTTTCCATCAGGTCTTTGGCGTGGATCTGAGCTACCTTTGTCAGTGCTGTTGAAAGGGGCATTGCTTCCAGTCCCCGGCTCAGCCGGTAGGTATTAATCAGCTCAAACAGTTGTTTTTCATTCGGGGAAACAGTAGGAAAGTCTGTGGATCCGGCTGCTCCACCGGCCAGGAACAGCCACAATAAAATCAAATACATTGCCATAGAAATTAATGATTACAGATTTTCTAAACGAGGAGGGTTCAATTTTGTTGGATGCAGTGGAATTTCGCTTATTATAGCAGGCGGGTCTACCAATACATTTTTTTTTCGTATTTTAGCCATCGATTTCAAATCGACATTCATTTTTAACGAAAATCAGAAAACAGATAACTATATGAGTGACAAAACCCCAAAAATACTTTATACATTGACTGATGAGGCACCGGCTCTGGCCACCTATTCTTTATTGCCCATTATCAAAGCTTTTACAGATTCTGCCGGTGTGGTGGTGGAGACCAGGGACATCTCCCTTTCCGGCAGGATCATAGCCACTTTTCCGGAATTTTTAAAAGCGGATCAAAGGATCAAGGATGCTTTGGCCGAATTGGGAGATATTGCCAAAACCCCCGAAGCCAATATTGTGAAACTGCCCAATATCAGTGCTTCGTTGCCACAACTAAAAGCAGCCATCAAGGAGCTGCAATCCCAAGGGTACGCTCTTCCCGACTATCCGGATGATCCCCAGAACGAGCAGGAGAAAAACATTCAGACCAAGTACGACAAAGTAAAAGGTTCTGCTGTGAATCCCGTATTGCGGGAAGGAAATTCAGACCGCAGGGCACCACAGGCGGTCAAGCAGTTTGCCAGAAAGAACCCCCATAGCATGGGCAAGTGGGAAGCCGGTTCCAAAACCCATGTTTCCAGCATGACGGAGGGCGATTTTTATGGCAGCGAAAAGTCTGTTACCATTCCGGAGGCCACAATGGTTAAAATAGAATTGACCGGCAAGGATGGAAAGAAGAAGGTCCTGAAGGAGAAACTGGAGCTGCAGGCCGGAGAAATAGTGGATGCGGCTGTATTGAGCAGCAATGCCCTGAGAAAATTCCTGCAGGAACAAAAAGCAGAAGCCAAAAAGCAAGGTGTCTTATTCTCCCTGCACATGAAAGCCACCATGATGAAGGTGTCCGACCCTATCATTTTCGGGCATGCGGTGACCGTCTTTTTTGCTCCGGTGTTTGAAAAGCATGCGGCTACCTTAAAGAATCTCGGTGTAGATCCCAACAATGGATTTGCAGCCGTGGTATCAGCCCTTGATGAGTTGCCGGCAGATAAGAAAAAAGCCATAGAAGCCGATATTGAGGCTTGTTATGCAGACAGCCCGGATCTTGCCATGGTCAATTCTGACAAAGGCATTACCAATCTCCATGTGCCCAGCGATGTGATCATCGATGCTTCCATGCCAGCCATGATCCGCTCCAGCGGTCAGATGTGGAATAAAAACAATCAATTGCAGGATGCCAAAGCCATCATCCCGGATCGCTCTTATGCCGGCGTATACCAGGAAACCATAGATTTCTGCAAGAAGCATGGTGCCTTTGATCCTACTACCATGGGTTCCGTACCCAATGTAGGTCTCATGGCACAAAAAGCCGAAGAATATGGCTCTCATGACAAAACCTTTGAAATCCCTTCAGATGGAACGGTCAAAGTAACGGATGCATCCGGAAAAGTGATTCTGGAGCATGAAGTTCAAAAAAATGATATCTGGAGGATGTGCCAGGTGAAAGATGCAGCGGTTCAGGACTGGGTAAAACTGGCAGTGAACCGGGCCCGAGCTACCGGTTCCCCTGCCGTATTTTGGTTGGATAAAGACAGGGCACATGATGCGGAATTGATCCAAAAAGTAGAAAAATACCTGAAAGACCACGATATAAGTGGCCTGGATATCCGGATCATGTCTCCGGTGGAGGCTACCAGATTTTCCCTGGAGAGGATCAAGGCTGGAAAAGACACCATATCCGTTACGGGAAATGTACTTCGGGATTACCTTACCGATTTGTTCCCTATCCTGGAACTGGGTACCAGTGCCAAGATGCTTTCTATCGTCCCTCTGATGAATGGCGGAGGATTGTTTGAAACAGGTGCGGGTGGATCTGCGCCCAAGCATGTGCAGCAATTTGTAGAAGAAGGCCATCTCAGATGGGATTCCCTGGGAGAGTTTCTGGCATTGGCAGTTTCTCTGGACCATCTGGGGGACACCTTTGGCAATGAGCGCGCCAAAGTGCTGGGAAAAACCCTGGACCAGGCCACGGCCAAATTCCTGGAAAATGGTAAATCTCCTTCCAGAAAAGTAAATGAGATAGACAACAGGGGCAGTCATTTTTACCTGGCCATGTACTGGGCGGAAGCCCTGGCCAATCAGGAAGAGGACGAAGCCTTGAAAAAAATATTTGCACCGGTAGCCAAGGAGATGGTAGAGAAAGAGAAAGCTATCAATGAGGAGTTGATTGCAGCACAAGGCAAGCCCATGGATATCGGCGGCTATTACCGGCCCGATGGAGACAAGACTTCCAAATTGATGCGGCCCAGTGCTACGCTGAATAAGATTTTGGAGGCAATTGTCGTTTAAATTTATAAGGTCTATTTACTTTATTACGCATAAAAAGCCGCTGATTTCAGCGGCTTTTTGCGTTTATATATAAAATCCAGGAGTAATGGTGCAGAATGGGTATTGTTGCAACGGGCTGAGGGAACTCCACGGTAATACCGTGAGCAGTAATCTGCTCGTAACCAACTCCCCCTTTCTTAAGGGGGTGTAGGGGGATTTTATTACCTTTTAAAAATCAACCCGTGTCCAAATCCCCCTTAAAAAGGGGGCAGGGGGATTTTTATGAAAATGGAAAATCGATCGAGAAATATAATTTTAATCTTAAAATCAATTTTTAAAGAAAAAACCCTGGAATTTTAATCCATTAATTTTTAAATTTTACCATGCATTTTGTTCCCTATAACAAGAATTTGAAAGAATTCTCAAGAGAGTTAAGAGCTCATTCTACCCTATCTGAGGTTTTACTTTGGCAAAAATTAAGGGCGAGGCAATTTCGAGGCTATGCATTCAACAGGCAAAAACCTTTGGGAAATTATATTGTAGACTTTTACTGCAGGAAATTGCAATTGGTAATCGAGATTGATGGGGATAGCCATTTTGATGCTGAATCTGTTGTTGAAGATCAAATCAGACAATTAATTTTGGAAAAAATGGGCTTATGTTTTTTAAGATTTTTGGATAGCGATGTTAAGAAATCCATGCCTTTTGTTCTTCAGGAAATTGGTTCATTCATTGATGACAGGGAAGGTAAAAATGGTGTTTCAAATACAGGTTTTTGAGGATGTTGTTATAAAAATAAAGTTTTCGTTAAAATTCTCCTTTAAACTGAAAATACACGAAAAAAATCCCCCTTGCCCCCTTAAAAAGGGGGAGTTGCTGAAATGCTTGTTTGAAGCTGGATTGGAGCCATTGAAACGGGCTGAGGGAATTCCACGGTAAGACCGGTAATCCATACGTATCCAAATCCCCCTTCTTATCTTCAACACTTGTCCGAAAAATGCTCTAGATTCTCAAGCATGTTCTGGCTATCAAAAAATAAAAAAAGCCGCTGATTTCAGCGGCTTTTCTTATGTTTTATCGAAAGACCGGTTGTTACAATCTTTTAATTCGGATATTCCTGAACCAGACATCGTCATTATGGTCCTGCAAGGCGATTTTACCCTCCTTGAAGGTAGCAAAATCTTCCCATTGGGCGAACTTGCTATCTTCTACCATGGCTTTCCATTGATCATCCCAAAGTGTGGTTTCCACTGTTTTTACCCCATTCAGGTAAAATTGCAGTTGCCCGTCTTCTACTTTGATTTCTGATTTATTCCATTCCCCTACAGGTTTGGAAGCTTCCTCTGTGGATTCAATCAGGTCGTACAAGTCACCGGTACGATGAGTGACGATCTTTCCATCAGGGTGGCCATCGTTGTCCAGCAATTGGTATTCGGGTCCGGTGAAATAGGGAGCCCCGTATTCACCATTATCCTGCACATGGAACATGATACCGCTGTTTCCGTTTTCGGAAACTTTCCATTCTACCTCCAGGTGAAAATCCCCAAAATCTTCTTTGGTAACCAAATCACCTCCAGTAGCTCCGTCTTCTTTCTTTTGTGCATTAAAGTATAGGACACCGTCTGCTGCTTCCCAGGCTTCACCGGGCTGATCTTTGCCAAATCCGGTCCACCCGGTAAGGCTGTTGCCATCAAAAAGGCTGATCCATTCTTCTTCCGTCACAATAATTTCCTCGATATTTTCCTCATTAGCGGTATTCTGCTGGTTAGCAGGGCCACAGCTCCATACGGCCAAAAGCAATACCGCCAATGATAGGTTTCTTTTTCGCATTATTTATTTTTTTAGCAAGAGTACATACCTTACCATGTCTTTGGCATCCTCTTCAGATAAAGCCGGGTGGGCAGGCATAGGAATTTCTCCCCAAACACCCACATTACCAGCAATGACCCTGCCGGCAAGCAAATCTACATTTTCTTCTGTACTCTCATATTTTGCGGCTACATCGGCATAGGATGGACCCACTATTTTTCTTTCAATCATGTGGCAACTGGGACAGTCATTTTGCTGCATCAGTTCCACCCCTTTGACGAAAATGGGATCATCTTTGTACTTTTCTTCCAGATTGACCTCTTTTGGAGGTTCGGGAGTAGGCGTAGGTGTGCTGCTGGTTGATTCAGACTCGGAATTTCCGCCACCGGAACCCCCGCAGGATACAGCCATCATTGCACTTGCAAGAATGGCCAGGCTTAGCTTGATATTTAACTTCATTGTTTGTTATAGATAAATTAATTGATTCCTAATATTTTTTTATTCAATCCTTCATCAGCACCGGTAGAAGCAAAATCATCGAAGGTTTTTTCGGTGACCCGGATGATTTTTTCACTGATAAATTTGGCTCCTTCTATGGCACCGTTTTCGGGGTGTTTCAAGGCGCATTCCCATTCCAATACTGCCCAACCATCAAAACCATACTGGGATAATTTGCTGAAAATGGCATTGAAATCCACCTGTCCGTCTCCCAGGGAACGGAACCTGCCGGCCCTTTCTACCCAGCTGGAATAGCCGCCGTAGACGCCTTGCCTGCCGGTTGGCTTGAATTCGGCATCCTTGACATGAAACATTTTGATCCTGTCTTTGTAAATATCAATAAATTCCACGTAATCCAGGCATTGCAAAACGAAATGGCTTGGATCGTACAGGATATTGGCCCTTTTGTGGTGGTTTACCTTTTCTAAAAACAGTTCAAAAGTGACTCCATCGTGCAAGTCCTCTCCCGGATGCAATTCATAACAAACATCTACGCCGTATTTATCAAATTCATCCAGGATGGGAAGCCACCTTTTGGCCAATTCTTCAAATCCGGTATCCACCAAACCTGCAGGGCGCTGCGGCCAGGGATAAACGGTATGCCACATCAGTGCGCCACTAAAGGTAGCATGGGTATTCATACCAAAATTTTTGGAGGCCTTGGCTGCCCACATCAATTGCTGTACGGCCCATTCCTGCTTTCCTTTGAGATTTCCGGCCAGTTCTGCCGGGGCAAAAGCATCAAATAATTCATTGTAGGCTGGATGTACGGCCACCAGCTGTCCCTGGAGGTGGGTAGAAAAATCGGATATTTCCACTCCTGCTGCTTTGACGGTAGCCTGAATTTCCTTAACATAATTCATGTCTTCAGCTGCCTTCTGCAGGTCAATGAGGCGGGCATCCCAGGTAGGGATTTGTACCGCTTTGTACCCAATATTTGCTGCCCAGGTACAAATGTCCTTTAGGTTATTAAAAGGTGCTACATCATCTGCAAACTGCGCCAAAAATAAGGCTGGTCCTTTAATGGTTTTCATAAGGGTCTTTGTTTTTTAAAGTTCAAATTTAGTCCATTTTTCGTTAGATTTCCCACTCTTCACCACATGTTCTACAAAAGCCATGCCCCGGAGTCCATCTTCGGCTCCCGGAAAGTCTTCCCATTCCTTTAAAGGCTGCTCTCCATTCTTCCTGGCATACAAGGTTCTGGCAAAATTGCGGTACAGGTTGGCAAAAGCTTCCAGGTAGCCTTCCGGATGCCCGCCCGGGGTACGGATATTCTCCATGGCCCAGGAAGAAAGGTAGGGAATATTCCCTCCGGTACGGTAAATCTGATCTGGGGCTTCCGGATGCCTAACGATCAGGGAATTGGCATTGTCCTGCTCCCATTCCAATCCGGCCTTATCACCAAACACCCTGATCTTAATATTGTTTTCTGCACCGGAGGCAATTTGGGTGGCCATCAATACCCCTGAGGCACCATTATCAAATTTCAATAATACCGCACCATCATCGTCCAGGGTCCTGCCTTCCACCACTATGTTTAAATCTGCACAAAGCTTTGTCAGCTTTAGTCCACTTACATATTCTGCCAGATTAAAGGCGTGTGTGCCAATATCGCCCATGCAGTTGGCGATGCCGCTTTTACTGGGATCAGTTCGCCAGATGGCCTGTTTGTAATCCGTTTTCTCCAGAGAGGTCCAGAGCCAGCCTTGTGGATATTCTACATAAACTTTTCTGATCTTACCCAATACCCCGGTAGCTATTAGATGCCTTGCTTCTTTGACCATGGGATATCCGGTGTAAGTATGGGTCAGACAAAATAGAAGACCGGTCTCTTCAATAATTTTATTGAGTGTTTTAGCTTCCTCGTAATTAAAAGTCATGGGCTTGTCCAATACCACATGGAAGCCATTTTCCAAAGCTTTTTTGGTGGGATCAAAATGCACATGATTGGGGGTAACGATGGCGACAAAATCTATTCTTTCCTCCTCGGGTAATTGCTTTTCTTTGGCAAACATTTCATCGTAGGATCCATAAACCCTTTCGGCAGGCAAAAATAGTTCTTTGCCTGTTTCAGCAGACTTTTCGGGATTGCTGCTAAAAGCTCCTGCAGCCAGTTCAATGATTCCGTCCATGGCAGCTGATATCCTGTGTACGGCTCCTATAAAAGAGCCCGGACCACCACCTATCATGCCCATTTTAAGTTTTCTGTTGCTCATTATTCTGATCTTTGGTTTACTGGTTTTTTTAGTTCGATTTAAACTTCTATATTTATTTTCAGGTGTAAGAAATGCAATGCATGCCCGCTTGAATTAAAATACCCAAATGCCAGACTGAGATTAGCTCTCTCACTTTCTGAAATGATAAATTTACATTAAATTGGCTTAAATTTAAATAAATCCCACAATAGTTTGAATGCTGATTACCCCCGACAGAAACTATAATCCTGTATAAACATGACGACCAATAACCGATTTAAGCTTTCCCTGATGATGTTTCTGGAGTTTTTTGTCTGGGGCTCCTGGTATGTTACTTTGGGTACTTTTTTGGGCAATAATCTGGAGGCAAATGGGGCCCAACTGGCGGCCGCCTTTTCCACCCAGTCATTTGGGGCCATCATTGCACCTTTTGTGATAGGTTTGATAGCTGACAGGTATTTCAATGCGGAAAAGATTCTGGGTGTTTTGCATTTACTGGGGGCAGTGCTGATGTACCTGATGTTTATTTCAGACAGTTTTGCTGCCTTCTATCCCTATGTATTCCTTTACATGCTGATTTACATGCCTACCCTTGCCCTGGTCAATTCCGTCTCTTTCAGCCAAATGAAGGATCCTTCCAAAGAGTTTAGCAGCATCAGGGTTTGGGGTACCATTGGTTGGATAGCTTCCGGTCTGATGATCAGTTTTTTCTTTGTCTGGGACAGCTCAGCTGCGATTGGAGAGGGTATGCTGCGCAATACTTTTCTGATGTCTTCTATTTCTTCGCTGGTTCTGGGGCTTTTTGCTTTTTCCTTACCCGCCACTCCTCCGGCCGCAAGAAATAATGAAAAGCAATCCATTTCCGAATTGCTGGGTTTGGATGCCCTGAAGTTACTAAAAGACAAAGATTTTGCCATCTTCTTTATTTCCTCGGTTTTGATCTGTATTCCGCTGGCCTTTTATTACCAGAATGCCAATCCTTTCCTTTCTGAGGTGGGGCTTTCTAATCCCACTGGCAAAATGACCATCGGGCAAGTATCAGAAGTATTGTTTCTTTTGCTGATGCCTTTCTTTTTCAGGAAATTTGGCTTAAAAATCACCCTTGTGGTAGGCATGCTGGCCTGGGTGGTGCGCTATGTGTTTTTTGCTTTTGGGGATGCCGGAGAGGGGACTTACCTGCTCATTATCGGTATTGCCCTTCATGGGATCTGTTATGACTTCTTCTTTGTATCAGGTCAGATTTATACGGACTCCAAAGCAGGACCTAAATACAAAAGTGCGGCTCAGGGCCTGATCACCCTGGCCACTTATGGCGTAGGGATGTTGATTGGTTTTTGGATTGCGGGCTTTGTTTCTGATTTGTATTTTACCGACGGTGTACACGATTGGAAAAAAATCTGGCTGATACCCTCAGGAATTGCGTTCATTGTCACCATATTGTTTGTGATTTTTTTCAAAGACAATGACTTCAGGAAGGCCAATGCCCTCCGACGGGAGGCAAAAAACATTCAGCAATCCAGAGAGTTATCTACTGAGTAATTACTTGAATTCGTAATTTAGAGTATTTATAAATAGCGTGTGGGGAAAAGAGTAAAAGGGTAAAATTATACGAATTCTTTAAAAATATCAATAGTATTGCAGTACCTAAAATAAACAATTCATATATATGGCTAATCAAAGTTATGACGCTATTGTCGTTGGTTCCGGAATCAGCGGCGGATGGGCAGCAAAAGAACTGACTGAGAAGGGTTTGAAAGTCCTTCTTTTGGAGAGGGGACCTGATGTCAAACACGTACAGGATTATAAAAATGCAACCAAAGCACCCTGGGAAATTCCACACAGGGGTAGGAGAACCGTTGAGATGTTGGAAAACCATCCTAACCTGAGGAGGGATTATGTGCTGAACGAACTCAATCTGGACTGGTGGGCACATGAAGATGACTCTCCATATATAGAGAAGAAACCATTTACCTGGTTTAGGGGCTATCAGGTAGGGGGGCGTTCCCTGCTCTGGGGAAGGCAAAGTTACCGATGGGCGGACATTGATTTTGAAGCCAACGCCAAACAAGGCATCGCCGTGGATTGGCCCATACGCTACAAAGACCTGGCGCCCTGGTACAGTTATGTAGAGAAATTTGCCGGTATCTCCGGTAACAAGGATGGTTTGGATATTTTACCTGACGGAGAATTTATGCCGGCTATTCCTTTAAACTGCGTAGAAAAGGATGTAGCAGAGCGGCTGAAAAATCACTTTGATGGATCCAGGGTGATGACCAATGCCCGGGTGGCCAATATTACACAGCCCCTTCCAGGCAGACCGGGTTGTCAATACCGAAACAAATGCTCTTTGGGATGTCCTTTTGGAGGCTACTTCAGTACACAGTCTTCTACACTTCCTGCGGCTGAAGCCACAGGAAACCTGACACTTCGGCCATGGTCGATCGTGACCAGGGTCCTGTATGACAAGGACAGCAAAAAGGCTACCGGTGTGGAGTTCATTGACGGAGAAACCAACGAGACTTATGAATTCGATGCCAAAATAGTTTTTCTTTGTGCGTCAGCTTTTAATTCCACGGCAGTATTGATGCGATCTGCTACCGATATCTGGCCGGAAGGTCTGGGCAGCAGCTCCGGTGAGTTGGGCCACAATGTAATGGACCACCACTTCCGTCTGGGAGCCAATGGCACCGTAGAAGGCTATGAGGATAAGTATTACTTCGGCAGAAGGCCGGGTGGCTTCTATGTACCCCGTTACCGGAATGTGGGTAATGAAAGCAGGGATTATGTTCGTGGTTTTGGTTATCAGGGAGGAGCCAGCAGACAGGGATGGAGCAGAACCGTCGCTGAGCTGGATTTTGGAGCTCCTTTAAAGGCTGAACTTACCGAACCAGGAGCCTGGACCTTGGGCATGACCGCCTTTGGCGAAATCCTTCCCTACCACGACAATACCATCAAGCTCAGTAAAACCGAGAAGGACAAATGGGGGATGTATGTGTTGGAAATGGATGCAGCCATCCGGGACAATGAAGAGAAAATGCGGGTGGACATGATGAATGATGCCGCAGAAATGTTGGAAGCTGCCGGAGTTAAAAATGTAAGCACGTATGACAATGGATATACCTTTGGACAAGGAATCCATGAAATGGGTACAGCAAGGATGGGGAGAGATCCCAAGTCTTCTGTTTTGAATGGCAACAATCAGGTATGGGACGCCAAAAATGTCTTTGTGACAGATGGTGCAGCCATGGTTTCTGCCGCAGCCCAAAACCCTTCGCTGACTTACATGGCCATGACAGCCAGAGCGGCGAGTTTTGCTGTGGAAGAACTGAAGAAAGGTAATTTGTAAAACCCAAAAAAGAATCAAGATGACTATAATGAACAGAAGAGAGGCCCTCAAGAGTGTGGTTCTCATGATGGGGGGTACCATGGTAGGGGCCAATGTAATCCTCACCGGTTGTGCGCCCGAAAAGCAAATCGAAGGATTGGATTTCTCTGATGAGGAATTGGCCTACATGGACGAAATCGGAGAAGCCATCATTCCTGCAACGGATACCCCGGGAGCCAAAGCAGCCGGCATCGGAACTTTTATGGCGATGATGGTCAAAGATACCTACACAGAGGAACAACAAAAGAGCTTTATCAATGGTCTCAATAGCCTGAAAAGCAATTTTAAATCTGAAGTAGGCAAAGATTTTATGGAGGCTTCTGTGGAAGAAAGGACAGCTTTTCTGAACCAGCTTAATAAAGCTGCCATGGATCAGAATGCTGATAACAACGAAGAAGCAAAATATATTCTGATGATCAAGGATTTGACTCTGTTGGGTTACTTTACCTCAGAAATTGGTGCTACACAGGCCTTGCGTTTTGTGGAAACTCCGGGAAGGTATGACCCCTGCATGGAGTACAAAAAAGGAGACAAAGCCTGGGCCATTTAAAACCGCCACTGCTTTCAATTTAATCAAAGCCCACTGCACAGGTGGGCTTTTTTTGATGGAGAATTTTCTGAAATCGGAATTTGGGAAAATGGGGGGAAATGAATGGTTTTTCCGGATTCCTTAGATTTTAACCGGTTTGGTGGATTGGAACTTTCCCTGAGGTTAATGCCATTTCCTGGAAAAGTATCAGGAGTTTAGGTTTATTTTTTATACTTAAACCAATAGTAGGCGGGAAATATCAGGGCTTTCAGGCGCCAGTCATTTTTTTCATGGAAGTCGAGCCGGGTATCTTTGTTGATTTTTCTGTACAGCAGACTGGCCAATACCAGGTGGGTCAATACCAGGAATAAGAGGACGGAATATAGGATAAGTTCATTCATATTTTGAATCGGGGTAGGAGTGGGGGAACCTTGTTTTGGTAGTTGGCATAACTTTCACCATACTGTTCCAGAAGCTTCCTTTCTTCATAATAAATGCCAAAAGGAAGGTAGAACAAAAGTGCCAGCAGATGGAACAGAGAGGCCAGATTGGGTAAGTAGAACAGGTATCCCAAAAAGATGAGGATCAAGCCTGCATAGAGGGGGTGCCGCATGTATTGGTACCATTCCCCGGTGATCAGCGGTTGCTTTTCCTTCAGGTCATCATGTGGCTTTAGCCCGATAAACGTGCCTGTAGAGACCCCTTTCATACTTTTCATGGCAATGATGGTTCCAAAGGTGGCCAGCATAAAACCCAGATAGGTAGTCCAGTTGGTCGAAACAATCAACCAAAGGGGATCGATGCTTCCTGCAAAAAGCAAAAGGGCAAAGAAGGTGAGGGTCGCAAACAGACTATAGCACAATCGATACCATTTGTACCCATTACCCATCCAGGCTTTGATTTTTCTTTTTATATTGAGGCTTGCCAGGAAGGTATGGCTGACATAGAAAAACAACCAGCCCAGGCCGAGGATCAAGTATTCCATAAACACACGAATATCCACAATTTGATTGACTAATGAAAAATTTGCATCGATATATTGAACACACGGCCCTGCATCCTACAGTGGATGAGCGGGCCATAAGATTGTTGACAGACCAGGCCATAAAATACCAGTTCAGGGGTATTTGCGTACCTCCTTTTTGGGTAAAAAAGGTAAAGCGGGACCTGTCAGGGGAGGACATTCAAGTGGTGACGGTTATCGGTTTTCCATTGGGATATGGCATGACTCAAACCAAGGTATTTGAAACGCAACAGGCCATCAGGGATGGAGCAGATGAGTTGGACGTGGTCTGGGCGCTATCCGCATTTAAATCTGGCATGAACTGGCCTAAAATTGAATTGGCCCAGTTGGCCCAGTGCTGCCATGAGGAAGAACGGTTTCTGAAGGTAATTGTGGAAACAGCCTATCTGGATGAGGAAGAATTGCGGGATGCCTGTACCCTATGTAGGGATGCCGGAGTGGACTTTGTCAAAACATCTACAGGCTTCGCTCCAGAGGGTGCAAAAGCCACAACTATCAAACAGATGCGGCAATACCTGCCCAGCCAGGTAGGCATCAAAGCAAGTGGAGGCATCAAAACCCTTGATCAGGCCCTTGAAATGATCGAATCCGGAGCAGATCGGATTGGTACCAGTAGTGGGGTACAAATCATGGATGCTTACCTGGGGGATCAATCGGAGTAAGCCTAATTTCCTTTGCGACCGGTTGCTTTGATTTATCCACCGATTCAGGTTTGGCCTCCGATTGGTTGAAATAGATCAGAAAGAATGGGATGACGAAAAACGTAAGCAGGATATAGGCAAAGCCTACCACCCGGGTATTGGCGGTGGTTTTGCCAAAATTTTTTGCCAGTCTAACCGGAATCTCCCGGATGCCAGGGAAGGGCAGGAAAATCAGGCTGCCGATAAGGTTGAACAAGACATGAACAATGGCTACGCTGATGGCTGCTTCAGTTTTGTACAAGGCGGCGATTACTGCTGTAATGGTGGTGCCCACATTGGCCCCCATAATGAATGGGAAAACCCTTCGCAAAGCTACCTTACCGGTAGCTACGGCTGTTACCATCAGGGAAGTGGTAATGGTACTTGATTGTACCGCAGCGGTAAAAAACATGCCATAGGCAAAAGAGCGAAAAGGGAAATGGAATATGTGTTTCCGGACTTTTTTAAAATTGGGAGTAATCAGTGATTTGTAAGCCAGGGCAGAGAGCATTTTGATCGAGCCTACCAGGATCAGAATACCGGCAAAGAGGGAAAGCAAGGGCCAGTGCAAAACCTGGGAAAGGTAAATGCTGAGTGGTCTGAGGAAAAAGCCCTGATAGACGGCTTCTCCATCCAGAAGCTGGCTTTCCCCGACAAAGCCCAGGGTAATCCAGGCTGCCATCTCACTCAAAACCCCGAAATAGATTTCAAGAGGCAATAGGATGATGACGGATATGATATTGAATATATCATGCAATACACCTGCAGAAAGTGCTTTTCGAAATGATTTTTTCTTCATGATATATCCAAAAGCCACCAGGGTACTGGTAAGGGTAGTACCAATATTTGCCCCCATGATCAGAGGAACCGCCTGCGCCAGGCTCAGGTTTCCGGATGCTACCAGTACCACCACCATGGCAGAAACGGTAGAGCTGGATTGGATCAAAGCGGTTGTCAGCAAGCCAATAAACAGTCCTACGAAGGGGTTGATGGTGGCCATAAATAGGGTATTGGCCACATCATTGTTAAGACTGGCCAGTGAATAAGTCAAAAAGTCGATGGAAAACATGAAAAACAACAAGCCCAGAACCACAGTGGCTGCCATGATCACATTTCTTTTATAGGTATTGCCTTCCAGAGTTTTGGTCATTTAAAAATGCTAGATATTCAGGCTATTTGCAGCTGCAAAATACGTATAGAGAAAAGAGAATTACACGCTTTTCAGGTAAAACTTATGTTAAAAATGAAATTTAGGATTAGCACCGGTAGATTTGATTAAAAAACACGCATTTGAATGGGTTAGAGATAAAATCTTTATATTTTTGGCAAGCATCGGGATCTTTCCAGATGATTTTGGGAATGTTTTATTGTAGGCATGGTATGGGACTTAACAATTTGGTAACAACTTCCTTAGAAATTCTTGTTTAATTTGCATCCTTAATCCAAGCCAAAACCAACTTATGGCCAAACTAAAAGATCAAAATATAAACCAGGATGCTTTATCCAAAGCAGCTTATTCCCTGTTTGATTTTACAAAAAAGGAAAAGTCATTTTTGCTGATTATTTGTATTTTGATTTCCGTGGCGGGTATCATCACCCCATACACGTATGCCGCCATGTGGTTTGGTTTTATGTTGGCCGCTTATTCCGCCATTGCCAATGACAGCATACAAACCATAGGCACTTTCATCGCTTCCAACCAAAACCGGAAATGGTATTTCCTCTGGCTATTTATGGGATTGATTTTTGTCGGAACGGTTACCTACAGTTGGTTTACTTACAATGGGGATGTGAGTTACCAGCGACTTCAGGTAGATGGGCTGGATCAGGCACCTCAAAGTTTCGTATTTCTGCAGATTGCAGCTCCGATTGTATTGCTGGTCATGACCAGGTTGAGAATGCCTGTCTCTACCACTTTTTTGTTGCTGAATGTATTTACCTATAAGGCGGGCACCATTCTGGGGGTCATGCAAAAAAGTTTTATCGGGTATTTTGTCGCCTTCATATTGGCCATCATTGTTTGGTATGTTTTGGAAAAATTTGTGACCAATTACCTAAAGGGTAAGCCTGGGAACTATTGGTATGTACTTCAATGGTTTACCTCGGGCTGTCTCTGGGCAGTATGGATCATGCAGGATGCGGCTAATATTGCGGTATTCCTGCCCCGACAACTCGGTGTTTGGGAATTTTCGGCTTATACCGGCTTTGTTTTTCTGGGACTTGGGGTACTTTTTTACATGAAAGGGGATAAAATTCAGGGCATTGTCAATGAAAAAACCAGGGTCACGGATGTCAGGGCTGCCACGATTGTGGATCTGGTATATGCCGTGCTCCTGATTTATTTTAAAGCGTACAGCAATATGCCCATGAGTACCACCTGGGTGTTTATAGGTCTTTTGGGAGGCAGGGAATTATCCATTGCCCTGGCGAAATCCAAAAAGCTGAAAAAAAGAAGGGCCCGTTTGGTCAGGGCTTACAGACTAGCCAAGAATGATTTGGTCAAAGCTGGTATAGGCCTTATTGTTTCCCTTATCCTGGCACTCATTATCAATAAAGGAGTTAGGGAAGAAATTTTTGATATGTTTTTTTAATGGCAGAACCTGTAATTTACTCTCATGAATACTGGATGCAGGAAGCCATGAAGCAAGCCCAGGTGGCATTTGAAGAGGGGGAAATTCCGGTCGGTGCTGTGGTGGTTGTGAAAAACCGAATCATTGCCAAAGCTTATAACCAAACTGAAAAGCTCACCGATGTGACTGCACATGCGGAAATCCTGGCTATTACCGCTGCCGCCAATACACTTGGCTCTAAGTATTTACCGGAATGCAGGTTATATGTTACCCTGGAACCCTGTGCCATGTGCGCCGGTGCCGCCTACTGGGCTCAGCTGGGGGAATTGCATTATGGTGCCGCTGACCCCAAAAGAGGTTTTACCCGACTGGGCAGCAGCCTGCTCCATCCCAAGACAAAGGTTTCAGCTGGATTATTGCAGGAGAATTCCCAGATATTGTTGCAGGCATTTTTCAGAAATCTCAGAAATTAGAGATTCAAAGGAATAAAAGAACCATTTTTGGAGATCATTGGTTTGTAATGGTAGGTTTTTAAAATGAACCCGACACCATCAACTAATTTTATGTTTAACCTTAAAAAATAAAATAATGGCTTTTGAACTTCCTAGTTTACCTTATGAAAAAAATGCATTGGAACCACATATTGATGCCAAAACCATGGAAATCCATCATGGCAAGCACCACAATGCATATGTGACCAAGTTGAATGATGCCGTGAAAGGCTCAGATCTGGCTTCAAAAAGTATAGAAGAAATCATGAAGGGGATATCCTCGGCTTCTGCGGCCGTCAGAAACAATGGAGGTGGACACTATAACCATTCGCTTTTCTGGACCATTTTATCTCCTAAGGGTGGTGGAACACCCTCCGGAGAATTGGCCGCAGCTATTGATAAGAAATTTGGCTCATTTGATAAGTTTAAAGAAGAATTTGCCAATGCAGCTGCTACCAGATTTGGTTCCGGATGGGCTTGGCTTAGCGTAAGCAATGGTGAATTACAGGTAAGTTCTACACCAAACCAGGACAACCCTTTGATGGATATTGCTGAGACTAAAGGTACGCCTATTCTTGGACTCGATGTTTGGGAGCATGCTTACTATTTGAACTACCAAAACAGGAGGCCAGATTACATTGCTGCTTTCTGGAATGTGGTAAATTGGGAGGAAGTGGCTAAAAAATTCGCTGCCGCCAAATAACTGGAGGTAGCTTAATGTATCATACCTGACCCCCCGGGAATTTCCCAGGGGGTTTTTTATTGTTCGGTTAGCGAACAATGAAGGTGTTCGGTTTTGAGACAGTAAACCGAACAGTCCCTTTTATAAAATATTGATTTACAGTATTTTAAACTATTTTTTGGGTTTTGGCACCTTTTTCCCATAGCATGGCATAGAACGATTTGATACCTATGACCATGAACTTAAAAAAGCACTTATTTGCTACCGCATTGTTATTTTTACTTGGATGGAGCCACCTGGCTGCTCAACAGCCATCAGCTACTGTAATTGGCACCTTAATAGATGAAAAGGGAGATCCCCTGCCCTTTGCAAATGTTGTCTTATTGGAAATGCCTTCTGAAGCGTTGGTAACAGCTGTGATTTCTGACGAAGCCGGTCACTTTACCTTGCAAACGAATGTGATTAAAGAGGTTAGCCTCAGCATTTCTACCTTGGGTTTCTCGCCTTTCAGGAGTAAGCCCTTTTTGCTAGAAGCCGGTTTAGAAAAGGACTTTGGAAAAATTCAATTGACCGATGAAATGTCGGCACTGGACGAAGTCACGGTGAATGCGGCCAAGCCCAATGTATTGGTACAGGCAGACAAAACCATCGTCAACGTGGCCGGGACAGTGATGGCTGAAGGAAATACGGTTTTGGATGTGGTAGGCCGTTCTCCAGGGGTATTTGTAGATGCTGATGGCAACATTAGCCTGAATGGCAGGTCAGGGGTAATTGTACTCATAGATGAGCGACAAACCTATATGAGTGCATCTGACCTGGCCAACTTTCTGCGGGCCATGCCGGCAGACAATATTCTGAGCATAGAGGTAATCAGCAATCCGCCCGCAAAGTATGATGCAGAGGGCGCAGCTGGTGTAATCAACCTCGTATTAAAGAAAAATAATTTTAATGGCACCAATGGAAATATTCATATAGGAAACCAATACAATGGACTCCATACTCCCTCCGCAGGTGCAACACTGAATGTCAAAAGAAACAAATGGACTTCCAATGCCAGTTTGAATTACAATGAATGGGGCAGGTTCATTGACTTGGATATACTCAGGAGGTTTCAATTGGAAAACGGGCTTTCCGAATTTGACCAGGAGGCCAGATTAAAGCTTTTGAGGAATAACCTGTTTTTTTCCGGAGGCACTGATTATCAAATCAATGACAAACACAGCCTGGGCATCAACCTTCAGGCTTCTGCTCAGAAAGGTACCGAGGATGGGAATTCCCTCACCAATATTTCAAATCCGGTAAATACAGATAGGAATTTCCTGAATGCACGCAATGATTCGGATTCTGACAATTACCGGATTTTTGGTAATCTCCATTATATTGTCAACCTGGATACTCTGGGAACCAAGCTTACCGCTGACCTGGACTATACCCAAATGGATGCCAACAGCCTGGGCATGCTGAACAACCGTTACTGGTTGAATGAAAATACGGAGGAAGGAACCTCAGACAGGATCCGGACGGGAAATGAAATGCTGTATACCATATACACGGCCAAGGCAGATTTCACCCGGCCCCTGGGCGAGGGAAAAGAACTGGAAGCTGGTCTGAAAGGGAGTTGGGTTAACTCAGATAACCGGCTTGACATTTCCAAAAGTGTGGAAGAAGGAGCCTTTAACCCTGACCCAAACAGCAACCACTTCATTTACAAGGAGCAGGTGCTGGCAGCCTACACCTCCTATAAGGGAGCGATAAGCGAGCAATTGAATTTCCAGGCAGGCTTGAGGGCAGAATATGCAGATATTGAAGGAAACTCAGTAAGCTCCTCTCAGGTCAACAGCCAGGAATACCTGAACCTATTTCCCAGCCTGTACCTGCAGCATCAGGTAAATGAAAATTACCAAATCGTTTACAATGTAAATCGCAGGATTACCAGGCCCCATTACCGGCAATTGAATCCTTATGTGTTTTACATCGACCCGCTTACCACCGAGGAAGGTAACCCTCAATTGAGGCCGCAATATGCCAATAATGTTGAGATGAACCACATCATCAAAAACGCCTATCAGGTTTCCCTTTCCTATTCCCAGACCGAAAATGCATTTGGGCAGATCATGGTGCAGGATGATGAAACCAGAAAAACCCGCATTCAGATGCAGAACCTGGACCGGACGCAGAACCTTAGCCTGAGAGCCATACTTCCGGTTGAGTTTGCCTCCTGGTACAGTACCAGCAATATGTTGCAATTTAACGGGAATACTTTCCAGTCCCAGTTAGGAGATGAGCTGTTGGATGAAAAACAATTTTCTTTTATGGCCAGGACCCAACATAACATTAACCTTCCAAAAGGATTCAGGTTGGAATTGATTGGAATTTACCGAAGCCCCTTTCGGGACGGACAGTTAAAGATCAATGCCATGAGCTGGGTGGATGCCGGGATAACGAAAACATTATATGATGACAAGCTTAGCTTAACTGTAAATGGGACAGATATTTTCAGGACCATGAAATTTAAGGGCAATATAGACTTTCATCGCATTGATACAGATGTGCAGCAGTACAACAGCATGCAAGGTGTACGGTTTACCCTACGCTGGAAATTTGCTCAGGGAGAACAATTCAAAGTTTCTCAGAGAAGTGGTAGCACGGAGGAAAGAAATAGACTGGAATAAGTTTAAATTAGGTTTTTAACAATGATAAAGACAGCACCTCGTTGGTGCTGTTTTTATTTAATAGGTCAGTGTCTATCTTAGAATTATTGAAAATGATATAAGAAAATCAAATGGGCTGAAAGGGCAGGTTTTTTTTCTCCCTTGATCTCGATTTTCACCTGCATTTCTGTTTTGATAGTTCCCCGCAGATCGCTGATATTGGCGAGGCTTGCCTTCATTCTGATCTCGTCATTTACTTTCACAGGGTTTGCAAATCTCAGATTTTCGATACCATAATTGACCATCATTTTGAGATTATTGACCTGTACGATCTGGTTCCATAAAAAGGGCACCAGGGAAAGGGTCAGGTATCCATGTGCAATGGTGCCTCCAAATGCGCCTTCTACCTTGGCTTTTTCGGGATCAGTGTGGATCCACTGGTGGTCCAAAGTGGCATCGGCAAAAAGGTTAATCTGTTCCTGACTTACCCGGTGGTAATCCGATATTCCGAGGTCTTTGCCAATATATTGTTGAAAGTCTTCAAAACTATTGATGATCAGTTTGCTCATGTGTTGATGGGTTTTAAAAAATGAAATTATCAAAACCCCCCGGATTTTAAAACAAAAAAGAAATAAAACCCCCGAATTGATTCATTGGAAGATCAGGAACCTTTAGATTTTTTTCGATAATACATGAAACCAAGAACCATGCTGCTTAGAAAAAATACCAAAGTAGTCCATTCATAGGTTCGTTTTTTCTCTTTTTCTTCCAATATATCACCGTCTTTTTCACGGAGGGCCCGTTTGAGTTTCACAATATCCGCCTCTGCTTTGTGTGCAATGAATTTGTAGTCCTCTTTTTCGTAGCCGATGGTGGTGGTCTGTATGTCTTTGAGCATTTCCAGTTCCTGCATGATCTGGTTGTCCTTTTGGATGATCCGGTTCATCCATTCATTGGTGGCCTTCATGTCTTTCTTGGTGCGGTTGCCAAAAATACCAGACTTTTGGTTTTCAGAGGCCTGCCATTCCTGGTGCAGGGTTTTTCTTTCCTGCACCAGTTTATTGAGCTTTTCCTGGGCATCAGCCGTAATAGGTAGGGTCATCAACCAGATGACTAATCCAAGGGAATATAATACTTTATTATTCATTGTATTGCTGCCTTTTTTGAATTGACTGATTCAGTATTTGAGATACCCGCTTTCAAAAAACATGCCTGAAATCAGGTGACAGGTTTCTCCTATTTGAAAACCTTATTTCTTATTACCGGGAAGAAATTCGTTCAAGACCTGCCGGAGGTAATCCCGGTCCAGGTGAGTGTAAATTTCCGTGGTGGTAATGCTTTCGTGACCCAGCATTTCCTGCACTGCCCTGAGGTCTGCACCTCCTTCTACCAGATGGGTGGCAAAGCTATGCCTGAAGGTATGCGGGCTTACTTTCTTTTGGATGCCGGCTGCTTTGACCAGTTTTTTGATGATGAGAAAAACCATGACACGGGAGAGTTTCTTTCCCCGGCGGTTTAAAAAAATATACTCCTCATGTCCTTTGGCTATGGATTGGTGCACCCGTACTTCCTCCAGGTACAGGCGCAGGTATTTGGCAGCAGACTTGCCTACAGGCACGAGTCTTTCCTTATCGCCTTTTCCGGTTACACGTAGGAATCCAATATCCTTATAATAGTGCCCCGTTTTTAAATGAGTCAGTTCGGATACCCGTAGCCCACTGCTGTACAGCATTTCCAGCATGGCCCTGTTGCGATGCCCTTCCGGCTCTCCCAAAGGAATGGCATCCAGCAGTTTTTCAATTTCAATATAACTTAATGTATCAGGTAAAGTCCTGGTAAGTTTCGGGGCCTCCAAAAGCAGGGCGGGATTGTCCAGAATTTTGTCCTCATACATCAGGTATTTGTAAAAGGCTTTGATGCCGGAAATGATTCTTGCCTGTGAAAACTCTGAAATATTCAGCGCAGCCAAATCATTTACAAATTGCCTCAGGTGGTACAGTTGTACTTTATCCGGAGCGATATGGGGGAAATTTTTACCCATATAGGCAGCCACTTTTTCCACATCTTGCCGGTAAGCCAGAATGGAATTGTCCTGGAGCGAGCGCTCAATTTTCAGGTAATAGCCAAAAGCCCTGATTTCCTTTTCCCAAGTCATGGAGTAAAATTAATCCTTCGTTGGTATTTTGTTGCCATTTTCTTAAAAACAATGAATTATCCCCCTTACTTATTTGCCGATTGCTTAACTTTGCCATTCCTTTTACAGACAATTAAATCAACTGAAAATTGAAAATCGCAATTATCAATGGTCCGAACCTCAACCTTTTAGGGAAGCGTGAGCCAGAAATTTATGGAAGCAGTTCATTTGAAGATTATTTTGAAAAATTGACTAAAAAATATCCTGAACTGAAGCTTTCCTATTACCAAAGTAATGTAGAAGGTGAGCTTGTGAACCGGCTTCACGAGGTGGGTTTTGATCATGATGGTATACTAATGAATGCAGGGGCCTATACCCACACCTCTGTGGCGCTGTCAGATGCCATTGCAGGAATCCAAACGCCCGTGGTGGAGGTACACATTTCCAATATTTACAAAAGAGAGGAATTCCGGCACAAGAGCATCATATCCAAGGAATGTGTGGGAATGATCGCAGGCTTGGGTTTGCAGGGATATGAATTGGGATTACAATATTTTATACAGAAAGAAAAACAATGATGTCTATGCTCACTTTTGCTCCGGGACCGTCTAAGGTTTTTGACAAATTACCCGAATATTTTCAGGATGCTTTTAGCCAGGGCATCCTCAGTGCCAACCACCGCAGTGCGGCATTTATGGACTTGTATAAGGATACCGAAAGCCTATTGAAACAAAGGCTGGAAATACCTGCAGATTACAAGCTGTTGTTTACCTCCAGTGCCACCGAAAACTGGGAAATCATATCCCAGTCCCTGGTAGAGCAGGCTTCCTTTCATATATTTTCCGGATCTTTTGGTAAGAAATGGTTTGATTTCGCCCAAAATATCATTCCCGAAACCGCCTCCTTGAAGTTGGATAAAAACACGGTATTGGAAGTAGCTGATCTGACAATTTCCAATGCTTTTGATGTCATCGCCATCACCCAAAACGAAACATCGAATGCCAGCCAGGTGACCAATGAAACCATTGCAGCATTGGCTGGGAAATTTCCCGATAAGATGCTGGCCGTAGACACCACTTCTTCCATGGGCGGGATTTACCTGGATTTCAAATTGGCTGATGTCTGGTATGCCTCTGTACAGAAATGCTTTGGTATGCCGGCAGGGCTGGGGCTTTTGATATTATCTCCCAAAGCCATAGCCAAGGCAAAAAGCAAGGGAGAATATGGCCGATACAATAGCCTGAACTTTATGCTGGAAAACGCCTATAATTACCAAACCCACTATACCCCCAATGTGCTGGGGATTTATCTCCTGAACAGGGTATTGCAGGACATGCCTTCCATTCGGGAGGTACAGGCAAAGACCGAAAGGAGGATGCAGGCGCTGGAGGGCCTGGTAGACAAATCGGCCGCCCTGGCCTTTTTGGTTACCAATGCGAAGGCCCGAAGCAGAACAGTGTTGGGTGTTGGTGGCGAGGAAGCCTTTATCAAAGCCATCAAGCAGGCTGCAGAAAAGGAAGGCATGCAGATGGGCAGCGGTTATGGCCCATTGAAGCCTACCAGCTTCCGAATTGCGAATTTTCCGGCCATTACCGATGAAGAATTTGACAAGTTGATTCAATTTTTAGAAAGCTATTGATAGGTTGCATGCATGTTCGATTTCAGAGAAATACTTTCAGTAACCCTGATCCTTTTCTCGGTCATTGATATTTTGGGTTCCATTCCCATTGTCATCAATCTCCGCAAAAAGGTCGGGCATATCCAAAGCGGCAAGGCTACCGTAGTTGCCGGGGTATTGATGGTATTGTTTTTGGTTTTGGGCAAATCCATTCTGCAGCTCTTTGGGATAGGAGTGGAGGACTTTGCCATTGCCGGAGCCCTGATCATTTTTGCCCTGGGAGCGGAGATGATTCTGGGTATAGAGATTTTCAAACCCGATCCAGCAGCAGGCTCCACAAGTACCTCTATAGTACCCATAGCCTTTCCTTTGATAGCTGGAGCAGGTACCCTGACGACCATCCTTACGCTGAAGGCTGAATTTTCACAGGCCAATATTGCCGTAGGGATCATCCTGAACCTGATCATTATATTTGTGGTACTCAAAAGCACCAACTGGCTGGAGCGGAAATTGGGGCAGACGGGCCTGGACGTATTGCGCAGGATATTTGGGATCATTTTGTTATCCATAGCGATCAAGATTTTTAAAAGCAATGTATTTCCGGAAATGCAATAATGGGGTTTTGGCAGGTTAATAGGCAGTAGGATTTTACAATTAAATTATCCCATATTTTCGCATTTAGGTTTTTGATTTGAAGAAAAAAGGATTACTTTTGCAATCGCTTTTGGAGCAAAACTGAAAGAAGTTCGGGGTGTAGCGTAGCCCGGTCATCGCGCCTCGTTTGGGACGAGGAGGTCGCAGGTTCGAATCCTGCCACCCCGACTGATTAGAACCCTAATTATCTTTTATTTAGATAGTTAGGGTTTTTTATTTTTATTCTGGGGCTATTTGTGGGGCCAAATCTTTTATGATTTTTTTGTTTCTAAGATGATTTCAATCTGTTTTCTTTACTTATAACAGGATGAGGATAAGTATATGATCAAACCTAAGAATTCGGGCTTGATGATTTTGAAGTTTCATTATCCTCCTGGAGCACCCTTCAGGAATTGGCATAAGTCTTTCCTGGGTTATATTCAATAGTTAAAAGCCCTTCCTTTCAACTTCTATTCCGTGAGAAGTAAAAAAGTGCAATAATGCATCCAAGTTTTTTCGATTCTTTAAAATCCTGAGTTCAATTTTTCTTTTGCTTAAAACAATTACGATTATTGGAATAGTTTTGACTGCGTTGAAAATTGAGATTATTCCTAATACTCCCAAAATAATTACACCAATTAAACCATTTCCGAACATGTTATAAAATCTCACGGGTTTATCATCAACTGACAAACTATTTATTAAATAATAAAGTAAAATTGCTGACAAGGTCAAAAATAGTAATCCAAAACTTAAGATTACAATCCAGTTTTTTACTGATTTGCCTCTTACCAGGTAAGCATTTTCAATTTTATTAAAAGGTAAGATTTGGTAAGAAAATTTATTTCTAAGCAAGTGTACACCTTCTGAGGTCACCTTAAAATTTACATCTACTATCTCCATTATTCATTAATTCCATCCGCCTACAAATACTCGACCCCGACCAATTAATTTTCGCCTTAATTTAAATCAAATTTTATAAAGGGGAAAACATCATTTAAGTCCTTATAAAATTGTTCTTGCATCCTTACATTTTCCAACTCTTTAAGAGGATAGGGTTTGTTTTTGCGATTAATTTTCAAAACAACTTCATTCCTTGTAATAGCATACAAAATGTAAGAAGCAAAAAACAGGGAGGAAGCCAAAATAATAATATTTGCACCAATCCTTCTTATGTCGCTATGATTTAAGGGAGCAAAATTCCCGACCTCATTTAACCTTTCGAACAAATCGTATTTCTTTTTTTAAAAAGTCAAGTTTTCCTCCTTCAAAAGTTAAAATACCGTTTTTTGCCGATAGCCCTGTAATGTCCGGTAACTCATTCAAATTATCCTATTAAATGAATTAAAATATTTAATCCAAATTTATTTTTATTAATTGTAGTTTCAAAACTACAATTAACACTTATATTTGTTGTATTAATACTACACTTATGCAATCGCTTTTCCATTTTCAGGATGCGCTTTTACTTGGGATTACCAATGATTTTCGGAGATTTCTCCATCAAAAAATCAATTGGAGCCAAAGAATGATAGGGATAAAAGGGCCTCGGGGCACTGGGAAAACGACCCTAATGCTTCAATACCTAAAGTTTGATATTGAGAAAAAGAAAGGATTATATGTAACTGCAGATCATACCTGGTTTTATAAAAACAGTTTATTGGATACTGCCATGGAATGGTTTCAGCTGGGGGGTGAGATTCTTTTCATTGACGAAGTACACAAATATCCCAATTGGTCTAGGGAATTGAAAAACATCTATGATGGGCTACCACAACTTCAGGTGATATTTTCCGCTTCATCAGCCTTGGATATTTACAGGGGTCAGGCCGACCTGAGCAGAAGGGTAATCAGCTATTCACTTCCCGGACTTTCTTTTCGGGAATTTCTCACATTTTCCGGGTTGGGAGTTTTTTCTGCTCTTTCTTTAACAGAAATTCAAGAACAACACAGGCAAATCAGTTCTGAAATCAATCAAATGCTTCGCCCCTTGCCTTTGTTTTCCAAGTTTTTGAAAAATGGATACTTGCCGATTTTTTCAGAAGGAGAAAATGAATATTTGTATAAGTTGGAGCAGATTATAAGCACAGTGGTGGATATTGATCTGGCATACATCGCTTCTTATAATGCCGGAACAGCTGTTAAAGTGAAAAAATTGTTGAGGGTAATTGCAGAATCGGCACCATTCAAACCAAATATTTCTGCACTATCCAACAAATTGGATATTTCGCGGGATCGAATTTTAGAATTTATCTATCAACTCAGAGATGCAAGATTATTGAATGTTTTGACTATAGAGGGTAAGGGAGTTTCCCGACTTCAAAAACCGGATAAGATTTTTCTCGAAAATACCAACCTTTCTTTTGCCATTCATCCACATCCTGAGGTAGGAAATTTAAGGGAGACTTTTCTTTTGGGTCAGTTATTGAATGCAGGCCATGAAGTACATGAACCCCAACATGGAGATTTTCTGGTCAATGGAATCAGTATTGAAGTAGGAGGTAAAAATAAATCGTCCCAACAGGTTTCGCTTTCGGAATCCTATATGATTGCAGCAGACGCAATTGAATCCGGTTGGGGATCAAAGGTGCCTTTGTGGTTGTTTGGGTTTTTGTATTGAAAATTTAGTCCATGAAATCATAAAAACCCTTGGAATTACGAAAGACTAAATAAAAATATTGATAAAGCTAAATTGTAAAAGGAAACAAATACAGAATGGTGGTGAGGTTTAGTTTTCAGTACAAGCATGCATTGATAAAATGGTTAGAAACCTATTCCGAATGCCTGGCCTTCCTGCTGAAGTCCTCCTAAAGGAATACCAATCCGAAATGGCATATTTTTTTTAGGGGAATTTCCAAATGCTTTCCCAATTGATATAGAAAATTTCTATGGTTTCAATTAATTAAGATTATTTCCAAATAGCATTGTTTAGAATTAATCTTATTAATACTTTTGTGCTGTCAAAATTTAAAATCATAATGAAGCACAAGTACTCCTTATTCCTATTAGTTTTTACATTTTTTATTCTCTCCGGGGCTATTGCACAGTCCGGAAGTATAAATGGCAGGGTCCTCACAGGGGATAACAAACCCCTGGAATTCGTAAATGTTGCTGTCATCGGACAGGAAAAAGGGGCTACCACAGACCGGCAAGGCCGTTTTTTGATCAAGGATTTGAAAGCCGGCACTTATACCTTGAAAGCATCTTTTGTGGGAATAGAGACCCGGGAAAAAACCATTGATTTACAGCAAGGACAAAGGTTAACGGTAGATTTTAAGCTGCAGGAAAGTTCAACCGACCTCTCGGAGGTATTGGTAACGGACCTGAACGCCAATCGCTTTTATACTGATAGTGCCTTTATTGTCTCCAAATTGCCATTAAAGGACCTGGAAAATCCACAAGTATACAATTCGATCAGCGAGAAATTGTTGAAGGAGCAGGTAGTGACCAACATGAATGATGCCCTCAAAAACGCTACCGGAGTTACCCGCTTGTGGGAATCAACCGGCCGGGGAGGAGACGGGGCAGAATATTATTCCATGAGGGGTTTTTCCGTGCAACCTACCATGGTCAATGGAATGCCCAGTGTGAATAACGGGGGGCTTGATCCAGCGAACGTAGAAAGTGTGGATGTAATCAAAGGGCCTTCAGGTACTCTTTTCGGCAGCCCCATGATCTCTTATGGAGGGCTGATTAATATTACTACCAAGAAACCCCTGGCGCAGGAAAGACGTGAGGTTGGTTTTGTGACAGGGAGTTTTGGATTGAATCGCCTGACAGCAGATATCAATGAGCCGGTATCCGAATCATCGGCAATCAGATTAAACGCTGCTTACCAAACCCGAAATACTTTTCAGGATGCAGGAAGCAGCAGGTCATTTTTTATTGCTCCCTCATTTAAATTCAAGGCCAGCGAAAAGCTCAGCTTTCTGATCAACACGGAGTTTCTGGATGCGGTTTCTGTAAATGCGCCCATGATTTTCCTCAATCGCTCCAACCCCTTGACTTTTTCCGAAATGGACCTTTTCGACAGGAACTATGAAACCTCATTTACCGGGAATGGATTGGACATCAATAATTCCTCCTATGGTATACAGGCGCAGGCTTTTTACGAAATCAATGATTCCTGGACCTCTCAGACGGTATTGTCGCGAAGTTCCACCAAGACTGATGGCTATTACCACTATCTGTTTGATAACAGTGATGGTGATTCCTTTACCAGGTTCATCTCTGACAGGAATGGGCAAACCATCACTACTGATGTGCAGCAGAATTTTATCGGAGATTTCAGCCTGGGCTCTATCAGAAACAAAATGGTAATAGGGGTTGATTATTTCAGGTCTTCAATTTTTAACGGAAGTACCGGCTGGGTAGGTAATGGAGTGGTCACCCTTTCTGATGGTAATGATACCGGAATCCTGACCCGTGCAGGTGTAGATGACCTGGTGAAGGATTCGTTTGAGGGAAATTCAACGGGAAGCAGTGAAGTGCTCAGCGCATACCTCTCCAATGTATTCCAATTTACGGATGCCCTTTCTGTAATGGCCAGCCTGCGTGTGGATAATTTCAATGGAAAAACCGACTACTGGATTGAGGAAGAAGTCAAAAGCCAGACCTCTTTGTCTCCCAAGTTAGGTCTGGTCTATCAGGTGGTACCGGAAAAAGTTTCGGTATTTGGCAATTACATGAATGGATTTGTCAACCTCGCACCGGTAAATGTCAGCAATGTGGATGGGTCCAATCCAAGGCTTAAGGCCCTGGATCCCGAACAAGCCAACCAATATGAATTTGGGGTGAAATCCAATATTTATAAAGACAAAATTTCTGCTACAGCGAGCTACTATAACATTGGGGTAAAAAACCGGCTGATGACAGATCCCGACAATATCAATAACTCCATTCAAGGAGGGGAAGTGGTGAGCAAAGGATTTGAACTAAGTTTGATCGCCAATCCGGTAGATGGGCTGAACCTGGTAGCCGGTTACAGTAAAAACCATACTGAGGTAACGGAAGACACCATGGATAGCGGTTATTTAGGCCTCAGACCGGAGGAATCCGGACCTGCCGAATTGGTTAATTTCTGGGCCAGCTATACCATTCCAACCGGACCTCTTGCAGGTATAGGCCTTGGATTTGGCGGAAATGCTGCCAGCGAACACCTGACCTTAAACAGGGCCAATATTGGCACTTTCGCCCTGCCAGCCTATCAGGTGTTTAATACTGCACTCTCGTATTCCGGTATCGGTAATCAGTACCTGCTCTCATTGAAGGTCAACAACCTGACCAATGAAAGGTATTATTCCGGTTGGTCCACTGTGACTCCCCAACAATTAAGAAATGTAGCCTTTAGCCTCAATTACAGATTTTAATGAAGATCAAAAAAGCAATAGGAAAAATTCACCTTTGGCTCGGACTTTCGTCCGGGCTAGTGGTGTTTATAGTAGCGATTACAGGCTGTATCTATGCATTTCAGTCGGAAATTCAGGATTTAACCCAGTCCTACAGGTTTGTAGCACCACAGCAAAGTCCTGTTTTACCCCCTACTCAAATTTGGGAAAAGGCTGACCAGGCATTGCCCGATAAGCACCTGCATGCCATACTATACCCAAAGCCTGATCGATCCGCCCAGGCCATTTATTACAGTTTTGAAGACCATTATTACTATTTCGTCTATGTCAATCCATATACCGGAGAAGTACTGAAAGTCAAGGATGAATTTGCTGACTTTTTCCGGCTGGTTTTAGACGGTCACTTTTACCTTTGGCTTCCTCCTGAGATCGGCCAGCCAGTAGTTGCTTCCTTTACCTTGATTTTTTTGGTCATGATGATTTCAGGCCTGGTACTTTGGTGGCCAAAGAATAAAAAGGCGAAAAGCCAACGCTTTTCCTTGAAGCTAAATGGGAGTTGGAAAAGAAAAAACTATGATTTACACAGTGTAGTTGGTTTTTATGTGATGACTTTCGGTCTGGTGTTTGCCATTACAGGTCTGGTTTGGGGTTTTACCTGGTTTAGGGACGGGGTATATGGCCTGGCTTCGGGAGGGAAGGATTATGTGGAATACTATACCCCTGAATCCACTTCTACCCAATCTTACGAGGGAGATATACCGGCACTGGATCAGGTTTGGCTCAACATGAGAGCAGCATATCCGGATGCAGACTGGATAGAAGTACATCCCCCTGAAACGGAAAATGGGGCGATTGCCGCCAATGCTAACCCGGATGCCGGCACCTACTGGAAAATGGATTACCGGTATTTTGACCCACATACCCTGGAAGAACTACCGGTGGATCACATGTGGAATCGCTTCCATGAAGCCTCTGTAGCCCAAAAACTCATGCGGGTCAATTATGACGTACACGTGGGTGCGATTTTGGGTCTTGCCGGTAAGGTCCTGGCTTTTTTCCTGAGTCTGATTATTGCCTCTCTGCCCATCACCGGATTTTTATTGTGGTATGGTAGAAAAATCAAGGTCAGGAAAAGCAGAAAAGCAGAAAAAGTGGAAAATCAAGAACAGAAGAGAGTGGCGGTTTTAAATTAAGTAGTTGCTTTTCTATTTTCTTGCCATTTCAGCCTTCATAACGAAACCTAATACCTAATCCGGGTTAAAATGGGTGTTGAAGCTGACCAGGACAACTGAATCTTTGGATCTCCCATGCAGGGAGAGGAATTGGTTCCTATTGGCAGTCCGTTCGATGATCGGGGCTAGGATAATTTTGGGTTTAGTACTTCAGAATATACTCCTGCAGGTTATCACTGCGCTCCAGATTCAGTTTTTTGCGCAGGCGGTAACGGGCTATTTCCACGCCACGGATAGAGATATTCATCAGGTAGGCGATTTCTTTGGTGGAAAGGTTCATCCGCAGATAGGCACTCAGTTTTATTTCCTGTGGGCTTAGCTGGTCAAATTCCTTTTTAAACCTACCCATAAAATCACCATGCACCTGGTCAAAATGGATCTCAAACTGCTCCCAATCCCGGTCTTCGGCAATGTTTTTTTCAATGGTTTTGATGACTTTCTGGATCTCCTGCTTTACCTCCTGGTTTCTGCTTTTCCTGGTGATGGCATTCAGGTTATTGCGCATGTGGTCAATAAAACCATTTTTATTAATCAGGTGCATGGTGGCAGCTGCCAGTTCCTTGTTCTTGATCTGAATTTCCTGCTTTAGTTTTTCTGTTTTCAACCTTTCCACTTCCTTCTGGCTTACCTTCAATTCGGATTCCTTGGCTTCAATGGCCTGCCTGGAAGCTGTTTTTATTTGCAAGGTTTTCTTTTGGTATCTTTTTTCAATGATCCGGTATGCCAGAAAGAAATTAATCAGAAGTAGGAGGGCATAAAAAATGTAAGCCAACCTGCTCCTGTACCAGGGAGGTAAAATATCAAATTCAAAGGTAGTTTCAGGACTGATGGCATTATAGATGTTTTTGCTTCTTGCGTGGAAGATATATTTACCTTCTCTCAAGTTGGTATATGCTTTTTCCCTTTTATCTACCCACGCTCCATAGCCCTCTTCAAATCCTTCCAGCCAATATTGGTACCTCAGGTCTTTTTCATTATTGGGGGTCGGATTACTGATTTCAAAACGGATATTGGCTTTTTTGTAGGAGATTTCGGGCATTTCGTCCAGGCTTAATTGCTGACCAACATTTCCCGCAAAAATCAAAGAGTCGGAAGCACCGGTGAGATATACCGCTCTTATCAGCGTGGGAAACAGGGGAGGCTGAAAATTATTCTCGTTAAGGTTAAACCGTATAAACCCTTCATTGGCAGCAAAAAGCACCTCATTTCCCCTGACGGCAGAAATATTCGGCAGGTCATCATTGAGCAGGGGTAGCAGGGGGTTGAATACCTGGAAATGTTTTTGATAGCTGCCGTCTACTTTTTTTTCTAAAACCCCCATTTCAGTTTCTCCGATAAAAAATACATTACCCATTTGATCCTCCAGCAGATAATGAATCAGAAAATCATTCTCAAAGTAAGGGTCAAAAATAGGGTCTTTTTCAAAAGCAAGCTGTGATTGATTGTATCGGAATACCCCTGCTTGTGTGGTAAAAATCAGCCTGTTATTGATCTTCCAGACATTGTTAAAAATATTGCTGGGTAAACCTTGTTCTGTGCCATAATAGCTTACCTCAAAATCAGTCATAGCAGTATCCAGACGAAGTTTGTACAATCCTTTATAGCCATGTGCTACCCAGATATCCCCATTTTCATCTTGTTCGATGATGCGGCTGGATTCTTCAAATCCATTGATTTTCCTAAGATAAGTGAGCTCTCCATCCTTTATTTCGTAAAGGTGCAGGCCCTGGTAGCTTCCGGCAAGAATCAGGTCGTTATGATCTTTCAGGAGCTGAAAATTCCATATGCCTTCCGGACCTTTTATTTTTTCTGCCTTATTTTGCTTTATGGTGAAGGCCCCATCATTATGAGCGACCAACACTAAACCCTGTATGGAATTGACCTGATAGACCTGACCATTGGTATGAGGAATCAAATCCAGCTTTTTGTGAGTTCCATTCGATTGGGCTGGGCTTACATATACCCCATTATTGGTGCCCAGGTATAACTGTCCATCCACATAAGAGGCGTGGTACCCTGTACCGGTAAGGCCGGAAAACTGATTGATTTTACTGAAAGGCAGACTTAATTGAACCATAGATAAGCCATTGTTATGTCCAATCCAGAGGTTTCCCGAAAGGTCCTCGAAAAGAGATACGATTGAATTGTTGTTTAATCCACTTTCATTATCAAGCTTCAGTAACTCTTCTCCCTCCGCATTGATCAATAGTAAGCCATTTAGCTGAGTGGCAATAGCAATATTCCCGTTACTGAGACGCAATACTGAATTTATGCTCAATTCGGGTGCAGCCATCCATGTTTCTACGGTTTCTCCGCTGAGAGAGAAAATGCCATTGTCCCTGGTAAAAACAAGGTACCTGTCAGATCCAGTCTGTAGTAAACCAGTCACCAGAAAGTTGCTGAAGTATGCATTTACAGGGGTAAAAGATTCATTCTCGATTTTCTGCAAACCCTTATCCCTATCGTTGACAAATAAGGTATTGCTGATAAAATGGAAGCTTTCAAAAACCGAAGGGCTTTCCAGACTAAAAACAAAGCGGTTTTCATGGTCGAAAGCAAATATTCGATTAGAGGTACAAAAATAGATGTGTTCATTACCCAGGAAAACCTTCCAAACCTCTTCCAGGTTTTGAAAAGATTCCGGAAGGGAGTCTTTTAGAGACTGGAAAACCAATTGTCCCTTTTCATTTGGGCTGAAGGTTCCAAATTCCCCCTGCCCGGATACATATACCAAACCATTTTCATCCGCCTGTACATGCCGGACTTTCGTGCTATTGGGAAGCGAATACCTTCTCCAGGTAGTTCCGTCATGTACCAATAAACCGTAATTGTTGGCCACGTAAAGCAAACCACTGGCGTGCTGGGTGATCGCATAATTCTGAATGCCGCCCTGGTATTCCTGACTGGAATAATACCTGGAAAAAGGCAGGGTATAGGACTGGCAATGTCCCGTTCCTACCAGATTTAGCAAGAACAGCAGGCAGAAAGTGAATCTCATTTTTGAAGGCATCTTTTCTGAAAGCCAATATACCAAATTCTCGAATGATGTAATAGCCCATCTTTAAAGTTGATATTTGTGAAAATTAAAAAACTGCCTTTATATTTATTTTAACCTATATTTTTGGATGTTTTGTAGGGTTTTTGTGAAATAAGAAAAAGAGCTGTGATGTAGTATTGTTGTAGGCTTAGTTTTCTTAATGATGGACCAATTTCCCAATTTTAGACCGATGTAAATCCAAATTAAATCAAATGAAAAAAGTTTTATTACTGTATTTTGCCATGTGCTTGTCTCTGATCGGGATGGCACAATCCAATGAGATCATTGGAAAGGTAACAGATGAATCAGGATTTCCGCTTCCGGGAGTAAGTATTCTCAAAGTGGGATCCACCGTAGGTACCGTGACAGATATTGATGGTAATTTTTCCATCAATGCCAGTTCCGGGGAAGAGTTGCAGTTTTCTTACCTGGGCTTTAAGAGCCAGGTGATTACTGTCGGATCAAACAGAGAACTGGAAGTGGTATTGGAAGAAGATGTTTCCAATTTAGATGAGGTGGTAGTAATAGGATATGGCTCTGCCACCAAAAGGGAATTGACCGGGGCTACCGCTCAGGTCAAGGGTGAAGCCATAGAAAAAATGAACATGCCCAGGGTGGACCAGGCCCTTCAGGGCAAGATGGCCGGGGTAAATATCAGTACCAATTCTGGTGCACCAGGTGGTACTTCAAATATCCGGATCAGAGGTATCGGTACTTTTGGAGACAATGACCCTTTGATCCTCGTAGATGGGGTCATCTATGATGCAGCAGGTCTGAATGCATTGAATCCAAATGACATTGAATCGGTGAATGTACTGAAAGATGGTACTGCGGGAATTTATGGCGTTCGGGCCGCCAACGGGGTGATTTTGATTGAAACCAAAAAGGGCAACCTGGGTACCAAACCCAGATTAGACTTTAACGCCTACTACGGCGTTCAGCAAACTGCCCGCAGATTGGACCTGCTGAATGCCAGGGAATTTGCCATTTTGAAAAATGAGGCCTTTGCAGCCGGAGGTCAGGCCCTTCCCTTTAATAATGTGGAACTGGGAGAGGGTACAGACTGGCAGGATGCCGTTTTTCAGGAATCACCCATTCAGGAATATAACCTGACCGTTACCGGTGGTTCTGAAAAGACCTCCTATTCTATAGGCGGTAGTTATTTTGCTCAGGAAGGAATAGTGGGTGGGCCAAAGGCCAATTTCGAAAGGTACAATGCCCGTATTAACTTCACCACGGAAATTGCTCCAAAACTTAAATTTACGAATGTTTTACTTTTCACAAGAGAACAGAGCAGTACTTTACCACAAGGAGGGATCGGGTCTGTTTTGTACAACACCATCAATGCTTATCCCACCGAACCCATTAGGGTAGGAGACAGGTATTCCTATCTGGAGAATGTCAATGACATCATCAACCCCCTGGCTCAAATGGAAAATGCTTACAACGATTCCTATGTCAATAAACTGGTGGGAAAAGAAGAGTTGGAATATGCCATCAGCGACCATTTTACGTGGACCGGCAGAGCTGGCTACAATTATGCCCTGGTAGATGCCAAAACTTTTAATCCATTGGTTTGGTATGGTCCCGGGAAATTTGCCAATTCAGCGAGAAATGCTGATTTGGATCCGGTTTTGGTAGATGTGGGCGGTTTGGAGATTGAAAGGGGAGCCAATGTTTTTGAATCCAGAAATACCTTCCTGGACTATAACCTGGAAACTTTCCTGAATTACAACAGGACCTTTGCTGACCTGCACAGGGTGAAAGGAATGGTAGGTCTCTCGCTGGTAGGAAACAGAAGTGAAGGACTGAACGGTACCGGCTTCAATATTCCAAATAACGACCTGGCATTTGCAGATATTTCTGCCAATCAAGCACCGGGTGGATTTTTAAATGGAGTTGGTTCCTTTCAAAGCCGGCAAAGATTGACGTCTGCTTTCGTAAGGGGCGAATATGATTACAAGCAGCGTTACCTTTTTTCTGCCATCCTGAGACGCGACGGTTCCACAAATTTTGGTCCCAACAACAGGATAGGCTATTTCCCGGCCATTTCAGGTGCATGGGTGATTTCCGATGAACCTTTTTTCAATTCCGGGGCCATAGATTTCATGAAGCTCAGAACTAGTTTTGGGGTTTCAGGAAATGATCAAATTGGCCTGTTCCGCTACAGGGGCTTACTCAATGGCTCTGCAACCTACGTTTTCAACGACCTCATAGTCAATGGAGCAGCTATAGGTAACACCAGTAATCCGGACCTGAAATGGGAAACTACCTACCAAACGAATATTGGATTGGATTTTTCTCTTTTCAGTAACCTGGATTTTACAGCTAACTATTTTATCAAAAACACGAAGGACCTGCTTTTTCAACCCGATGTGTCTGCGCTTCTGGGGGCTTACGGCCCAGGCGGGGCACCACCTGTAATCAATGCCGGAGATGTTTTGAACCGAGGTATTGAACTGGAACTGGGCTATGCTACCAACCGGGAAACCGGCGTGAACTTCAGTGCAGATTATAACGTAACGTTTTTGAAAAATGAAGTTACTGCTGTTCCACAGGGGTTTGAATTCATTCCCGGAGCCGGTTTTAGTGTGGGTGGAAATGTGGCCAGCAGGTTTCAGGAAGGCTACCCAATAGGCTACTTTATAGGCTACCAGACTGATGGCATTTACCAGTCTCAGGAGGAAATTGCCTCCAGTTCGGTGGTTCAGGCTGGTGCGCAGCCCGGAGACCTTCGTTTCGTAGACCAAAACGGCGATGGCATGATCAGCTTTGGAGATGATGCGGACCGTACCCAGATCGGTTCTCCCATACCTGACATGGTGATGGGTTTCAACCTGACAGTAGATTTTAAGGGTTTTGATATTGGAGCCAATGTGTATGCTGCCTTAGGGCAGGAAATCATACGAAATTACGAGCGGCAACAACCTTTTGCCAACCAGTTGGCTTACAACCTCAACAGGTGGACGGGAGCGGGAACAACAGATACCTACCCGAGATTGACTACGGGTGCCACGAGAAACAATGTCTTTTCAGATTTCTTTGTTGAAGATGGCTCCTTTATGCGACTCAGAAATGTGCAACTGGGATATACGCTACCACTTCCGGTCAGCCAGAAATTGGGGACTCAATATTTCCGCTTTTATCTGGCGGCCAATAACTTACTAACGCTGACTAAATACCAGGGCTTCGATCCGGATGTTGGTTCAGGTAACCCCCTTTTTGCCGGTGTGGACAGTGGAATTTATCCACAGGCAAGGACATTTATGGCTGGTTTAAATATTAAATTCTAAACGAAATGAAAAAAATATATCAAGGGTTACTAATCCTGACATTAGGGATGGTGACGGCATGCGATAGTTTATTGGATATAGATCCTGAATTTACCCAGGATGCGGAAAACTTCTTCAATACGGAAGAAGACTTTGACCGGGCCATCATCGGAGTTTATGACATGATGCAGCCGGCGTACCTCAACATGTGGATAGGTGAAATTGCGTCAGACAATGCCATTGCCGGCGGAGAAAGTGTCAATGATTCCAGAGGACTGCATGAAATAGAAAACATGACGCATGGAGGGGTAAATGAAGAATTGAGGGCAGTGATGCGTGTCAATTATACGGGGATCGCCCGGGCAAATTACATTTTTGAAAATCAGGAGAATGTTGATTTTGAAGGAAAGGAAGTTATCCTTGCAGAGGCTAAATTTATGCGGGCTTATTTTTATTTCAATTTGGTCAATTATTTTGGTGATATGCCACTCATTGTAGACCGGAGAATCTCCATCAATGAAATAACCAATGCGGCGCGGACTCCAAAGGCCACCATCTATGAACAGATTGAAACCGATCTGGAGGAAGCCATGGAAGTACTTCCCTGGACTGCTAATGAAACCGGTCGATTGACCAAAGGTGCTGCCATGGCCATGCTGGGCAAGGTACTGCTGTATCAAAGCAAACATACTGAAGCCGCAGCAATATTGGGAGAGCTGATAGATACCAATCAGGGGGGATATGCCCTTTTCTCTGATTACAGTACGCTCTTTTACAATGAAAACAGGAATGTGTCAGAGGATGTTTTTACCATTCAGTTTAGTGGATTGCAGGGTGGAGATTACGGTTGTCTGGTTTGCCTGAATGGCAATGCAGCCGTGGGATTCCAGAGTATCAGACAATACGACGGACCCCTGTATGCCGATGGCAACAGCTACAATCTACCAACTCAGGATCTTTACGATGCTTTTGAGGAAGGTGATATCCGCCGTGAGGCCACAATATTGGACCTGGAAGCATTCATTGCTGCTCAGCCCAATCCGGATGAAATTACTTACGCCATTGGAGGTGGAGGCCATACCGGATACTACAACAATAAATATATCAAGAGGCTGAATGAGCGGGGCTTACCTGATGATGATTTGACCAGTCCCCTGAACTACAGGGCCATTCGCTGGGCGGATGTTTTGTTGATGGCCGCCGAGGCATTCCAAAGATCCGGAAATAATGACAGAGCCAGGACAGAACTCAACAAAGTCAGGGATCGGGTCGATATGCCGGAAGTCAACAGTAGTGATGAAGCTTTATACCAGGCCATCTTGGAAGAAAGACGCTTGGAATTATCCGGAGAAGGCTTCAGATTTTTTGATTTGGTCAGGACCGGTCAGGCAGCCGACAGGATCAGTGGTTTCATCTCAGGTCAACATGAAGTTTTTCCCATACCACAGGTAGAGATGGACCTGGCAGGAGGTATCTGGGAACAAAATTCAGGCTATTAAACAGTAATACCCATGAAAAAATATATCAATTATATCAAATTTATGCTGCCATTATTCTTTATGGCAGCTTGTATTGAGGAATATACCCTAGAGGAAACCCCGCCTACACAGGAAGATGCTGATTTCAGTTTTGAACCTACTGCAGAAAGTGACAATATCCTGCAATTTACCGCTGCCAATGATTTCTTTATCATGAATTGGGACTTGGGGAATGGCAGTTCGGGAACTGGTCAAACGGTTACCGGCACTTTTCCTTCAGCAGGGACCTATACGGTTACCCTGACGATATTCAACGCTGGTGGAAGTATCTCTGTCAGTAAGGATATTGAGATCGCCGAGACGGATCCGCTCTTGCTCGACAAACCCCTATATAATATGCTGACCGGAGGGGCGGAAGCTACCGAAGGAAAAACCTGGAAAGTGGATGCCGGCAGGGCAGGGCATTTTGGTGTGGGTCCTAATCCGTCTCAGGCAGGTGATTTCCCTGAGTGGTATCAGGCCCAACCCAATGAAAAGGAGGGCTCGGGGATGTATACCGATCGGTATACTTTCTATCTGGCTGATTTTGATTTCGATATGGAGACCAACGGTTTGGTATACCTGAATGCTGCCCAGGGAGGTGAGTTTTCAGGCGCATTCGATCCTGGAGTAGGAGACCTTTCTGCGCCCTACGAAGCTCCAGATGGCCTCAAATGGACTATTGCCGAGCCTGAGGACGGCTATCCGGAATTGACCATTTCACAGGGTGGGTTTTTGGGTTATTTTGCTGGAGGCAGAACCTATCAACTGGTCACCATTGAGGAAAATGAAATACTCCTACGATTTGTGGATCAGTCCAACACTGAATTGGCATGGTATATCCGACTCATACCCGAGGATTTTGAACCTGAAGAAGAAGTTATTCCTGAACCCGAGCCAGAGCCGGTAGATCCTGGTACACTTACCCTGGCAAGCCTCATAGGCGATGGTAGCAAGGCCTGGAAACTTAAGCCTGCCACTGGCGCATTTGGCGTAGGCCCAACTCCTGGAAGTGATGAATTCTTTCCCAATGGACAGGACATTTCCGGAGACCGTACTTGTTTGTTCAACGACCGTTTTATCTTTCAGGAAGGAGGTATTTATACCTATGACCCGGTGGATGATATCTTTGGAGAGGCTTACATGGGACTGGAAGAAGAAGGCTGCCAGCCTGTAGGCAATCTTGCCGGCACCGCAGGGGAAGCCTGGGGAGCGGGGACCCATGCATTTAGTTTTACCGAAGGGAGCGAATCTGAAAACCCCCGAATTACAGTCACTGGTACCGGCGCATTCATTGCGCTTCCAAAGGCTTTTAATCAGGGTGAATATGAAGCAGGACCTCCGGCGGAAGACAGGTCGGTTACCTATGAGGTAATCAGTTATATCAATGAAGGCGGTCAGGAAGAATTGACTTTGACCATTGACATCACCGACTCCGGTGCGGTTTTCTGGACCTTTGTCCTTATTCCTGAAGATGAATCATGATGTTTATGATGATGAAGGTATGGCAGATGGTTTCTTTTCTACTCACTTTATTAACAGCCGGAAGCTGTAGTCAGGAGGAAGTGGATCAGCAGGTGATGCTGCCGCAGAACCTTGAGGTGATCGTAGAAGCGGGAGAAAATGGTTTGGTTACGCTGAGTTTTACCGCAGATCAGGTTAATTTTTTTCGGGTGAGCTTTGGAGAAGAAAGCGAAATGCCGGAACGGGTGAGCGGTAATGAAGCCAGTTTTCGTTATAATACGCCCGGCGAGTACACGATTACGGTGCAGGCGCATGCGACTGAAACAGATTTTATCCAAGAGGAACTGGTCGTTACTATAACCGAGCAAATGCTGGGTATAGGCTTTCCGGACTCAGGATTTTCTTCTCCGATGACTTATGAGGGGTATACCTTGGCTTGGAATGATGAGTTTGATGCAGAGACCCTTTCTAATGATTGGGTATTTGAAATCGGTGATGGATGCCCGGACCTGTGCGGCTGGGGCAATAATGAATTACAGTATTACCGGAGGGAAAATACGGAGTTGAAAGAGGGCTATCTGGTCATCACGGCCAAAGAGGAAAGCAGGGGAGGTAAAAACTATACCTCATCCAGACTCAAAACTCAAGGGCAGCAAAACTTTCAGTTTGGAAGGATAGATATCCGTGCCGCCTTGCCCCAGGGTCAGGGCATCTGGCCGGCTTTCTGGATGCTGGGAGAGAACATTACAACTGTGCCCTGGCCCGCCTGTGGAGAGATCGACATCATGGAGATGATCGGTGGCAATGCTGATGGAAGAGACAACACCGTACATGGCACCCTGCATTGGGACAATAATGGTAACTACGCCTCCGATGGGGGTAAACGATCCCTTTCCGAAGGCGCCATTTTGAAAGACAACTTTCATGTCTATTCCCTGATTTGGGAGGAAAACCGGATCACCTGGCTACTGGACGACGTGGTGTTTCATTCCATGGACATTTCACCGGCTGCTATGGACGAGTTCAGAAAACCCTTCTTTCTGCTGATCAATATGGCAGTGGGGGGTAACTGGCCCGGCAATCCCGATGCCAGCACCCGTTTTCCCCAGCAACTGGCAGTGGATTATGTGCGGGTTTTTGAGCAGGATTAAATTTATTTTGGTTCATTAAAAAAAGCGGTTCCCCGGAAGGAACCGCTTTTTTGTTTAATCGATACAACAAGATTTTAATCAGACATCATATTTATAACTGAGCAAGAGTAAATCCTCGCAAAGGTTATCTATCCGAAAAGTGATTTTATTAGAAACCTAAAGGTGTGGGGATAGTTATCTATCTTGATTTTCCCACCATTTATTTTCAGCAAATTCTTCCCGTTGGTTTTGATTTGAATAAGCTGATCCAGGCAGGTCGTTTTTTTCCTCAAACCGTAGCCTTTAAGTAAAACAGAAAAAGGTACATGTAAAACAGATGTACCAATGATATTTACCATCAACTCCTTATCCTCACCGGAAATGTTGATTTGATGGTTTTGGGCCACCATTGATAAATCTGCTTTCACAATTACCTTTTTCATCCGATTTACCCTATTTACCCTCCGAAGTAGTGATGCTTAACTGACCATTCAGTGTCCACTCGGTCTTTTCATTTGATCCGACCTTTTTGGGAACGCCAATGATGAACTCCTTGAAATCGTAATTGATGCGGGCATTCCTTCCGGTCAATTTATCATAAAGACCGATAGCCAGATCAGGCCAACTTTGTGTGTTTTCTGCTTCTTTACTCATGTTTATCATTTGTTTAGTTTTCATTTGTTAAACATGAAGGAAACCATAATGTTCAGAAAACAATAAGTTTAAGGTCCGGAAATCACTAAACAAGGGAATGACTGGACCCCCCTGGTTTTTCCTCCCTATTGCCGGTTGGCAAACTCCGCTTTGGCGGCATCCAGGAAATCGATGAATTTTTGAATATCTGTCTCATAGGCAATTGGACTTACCAGCAGTTCTTCCTCATGATCCAGGATTACATAATAGGGCTGCGCATTGTTATTGAAACTGGTAATCTGAAAATCCGCATTTTGTTTGCCAATGGTGGTCTTGACCTTGTCGTCATAGCTGGAGGTATACCATTCTGCTTCAGGTAGTTCGTATCTTTCGTCAATGTACAAGGCCACCATGACGAAATCTTCTTTTAATCGCTTCAAGACCCGGGGATCTGCCCATACCCGTGCTTCCATTTCCCTGCAGTTTACACAACCATGTCCGGTAAAATCAATAAACAATGGTTTGCCTTGTCTTTTGGCGGCCGCAAGGGCCTGATCATAATCAAAATAGCCCTGAATGCCATGTGGGAAATGAAGGAAATCAGCATACTTGGGCACTTCGTCCAGATTTTGATCCGAAGAAAAGGAGTTTTCCCTGCTGATTTTCACCAGGTCGAAATCATGGGAGGACATGGGCGGTAAATAGCCACTAAGGGCCTTTAAAGGAGCACCCCACATGCCAGGAATCATGTAAAGGACAAAGACGAAAGTAACCATGGCAAGGAGTAGTCTTGGTACGCCCAGATATTCCATGGGGCTATCATGTGGAAGGCGCAATTTGCCCAGCAGATAAATACCCAGTAGGGCAAAGATGACGATCCAGATGGCCAGGTAAATCTCCCTGTCCAGCATGCCCCAATGGTACACCTGATCGGCAATACTCAGGAACTTAAATGCCAGCGCAAGTTCCAGAAAGCCTAAAACTACTTTGACGGAATTGAGCCAACCTCCTGATTTGGGCAGGGAGTTTAACCATTCCGGGAATATGGCAAATAAGGTAAATGGTAAGGCAAAAGCCAGGGAGAAGGCAAACATGCCTAAAATGGGTTTCAGCAATGCTCCACCCGCAGAACTGATCAGTATGGACCCTACAATCGGTCCGGTACAGGAAAAGGAGACAAGCACCAGGGTAAAAGCCATAAAGAAAATTCCCACCATGCCTCCTTTATCCGCTTTGGCATCCATTTTATTTACAAATCCCGAAGGAAGAGTGATTTCGAAAAGACCCAGAAAAGCCAGGGCGAAGAAGATGAATACAGCAAAAAAGAAAACATTGGGGACCCAGTGGGTGGACAGCCAATTGGCAAATTCCGGTCCCTGCACTGCCGCTACTATAGTGCCTGCTATGGTATAAATGGCAATGATGGAAAATCCATAAATAAAGGCATTTCTAAATCCCTGAACTTTGGATTTGGCCCTGCCAGTGAAAAATGTCACCGTCATGGGTATCATAGGAAACACACAGGGTGTAAGCAAGGCAGCCAGCCCTGCTAGAAAGGCAATGACCAGAAACCCTATTAGAGACTCTTCCGGTCTTTCCAGAGAAATGGTTGTGGAAGAACTGTCAATATCTGATTGATTGTTAAAAACCCCGGTATCCGCTTCGGAAGAATTGGGCCCGGAGGCCTGGGCATTTCCCAAAGCAATACTGAATTCCTCCTGATAATTGATACACTGGTTGGTAATGTCAGAACACATTTGGTATTCCAGGGTACCTTTGATCAGGGCATTTGCTTCTTCAATCAGCAGGGATTGCCGGAATTCCCCTTCTTTTTCGAAATAGGTGACATCTCCTTCCCATATTTCCTCATATTTTGTTTTGGGATTGACGGCCCGAAGCCTGCCTGCAGGACTGACCCCAGTGGTATCTTCCCACACAATTTCTGTCAAAAGGGGGCCGAGGTCCGGATCAAAATCATTGGAATAAATGTACCAGTTGGTTGGGATTTTGGCTTTGAAAATAAGATTTACCTCATCGCCTGCGTTTGGATCAGGGTTTTCAAGTGCTATATCCCAATCTGGTGGAGAGATGACCTGAGCTTGCAGGCCCAGGGAAAATAGAAAAACAAATAAGAATACTAATTTTTTCAATTGCATTATTGATAGGTTAACTGCTCAATGGTCCGATACCATTTGCTAATTAAAAAACCTGAGGATAAGTTCCTGCTTTAGCCCAATATGCACAAATGCTTATTTTTTCTTCCCCAAAAGGTGAAAGTGTTTGAAGAATAGGGCAATGGTTTCAATGCCTTTAAAATAATTATCCACTCCGTAATGTTCATTGGGAGAATGAATGGCATCTGTGTCCAGTCCGAAGCCAAGTAAAATAGGATCCAGGCCGAGTACTTTTTGAAACAAAGCCGTGATGGGAATGGATCCACCTTCTCTGGTGGGAATGGCTTTTTTGCCAAAAGCCTCCTGTATGGCTGCTTCTGCCGCCCGATAGCCAATGGAGTCGGTAGGTACCACCGCTGCCTGACCGCCATGATGTGGCACGACTTTCACTTTCACCGCAGGAGGGGCAATGCTTTTGAAATGATTTTCAAAAAGCCGGGCAATGCTTTTGTGCTCCTGATCGGGTACCAGGCGCATGGAGATCTTTGCTGAGGCCCTTGAGGGAAGCACGGTTTTGGCGCCTTCTCCTATATAACCACCCCATATGCCGTTGACATCCAGGGTGGGTCGAATGCCTACCCGCTCGATGGTGGTATATCCCTTTTCTCCATAGGTTTCCTTGATGTCCAGCTTTTTCTTGAATTCACCTTCATCAAACGGAGCCTTATTCAGTTGATCCCGGTAATCCTTTCCATATTCCTGAACCTGATCATAAAAGCCGGGTATGGTTATGTGGTTATTTTCATCGTGAAGGGAGGCGATCATTTTGCACAGCACATTGATGGGATTGGCTACTGCTCCGCCAAAAGTTCCACTATGCAGGTCCTTATCCGGACCGGTAACTTCCACCTGCATGTAGGCCAGCCCCCTTAAGCCTACGGTTACGGAGGGATGTTCCAAAGAGATCATGGAGGTATCGGATATCAGGACTACATCGGCCGCAAGTTTTTCTATGTTTGCCTGCACATAGATATCCAGGTTTTCGGACCCCACCTCTTCTTCACCTTCAATCATGAATTTTACATTGCAGGAGAGTTGACCACTGCCCAGCATGGCCTCAAAAGCTTTGACGTGCATGAAAAACTGACCTTTGTCATCCGCCGATCCTCTTGCAAAAATAGCCCCATTGGGATGAAGGCTGGTTTTTTTGATAACGGGCTCGAAGGGGGGAGAATCCCACAATTCCAGGGGATCGGCGGGCTGCACATCATAATGGCCGTATACCAGTACGGTAGGGGCATCAGGATCTATGATTTTTTCGCCGTAAACGATGGGATAACCTGCAGTAGGGCATATTTCTGCCTGGTCAACCCCCGCAGCTTCCAGGCTATTTTTTACAAAATCTGCTGCCTTGAATACTTCATTTTTATAGGCGGGGTCTGCACTGACCGAGGGGATTTTTAACAAATCCACCAATTCTTCCAGAAATCTCTCCGAGTGCTTTTCAATATATTGTTTTAATGGCATGCCTTGAACTTGCTTGATTTAAAGACCGAAATTAAAACTTTTTGAAGGATTTCTCCTTATAATTTAAAATTAACAAGTTTACCATTCTTATTGGTGAGCATGTGTTTGGGAATTACATATTGGATTTCCTCAAAGAGCAGGTTTACCAATTTCTGCTTCAAAAAACTTCGGGTCAGGATTAGGCTGACTTCTCTGATGGGGGCATCGCCTTTAAAGGGCCTCAAACGGCTGAATTCTTCTTCGCTTAACCCCTCCGTAGCCAGTTCTGGTAGGAGGGTAATGCCCTTATAACGATTGACCATGTTTTTCAGACCTTCAAGGGACCCACTTTCATAGTGGAAATTCATCCGCTTAAATTTGTTTTGATCGCAGAGGTTGAGTACCTGGTCCCGGAAACAATGTCCCTGCTGCAGAACCCATAAATCCTCGGCCATTATATTTGCCACAGACACCTCGGACTGCTTCAGCAAGGGGTGATTTTTTGACAGGTAGGCAAAAAATTTTTCGTAAAAAATGGGTTTTTCTAGAATTCCAGGCTCTTGCAAGGGAGTGACTACCAGGCCAATATCCAACTCGTCGTTTTTAAGCTTTTTCAGGACATCTTCAGTCACCATTTCCTGAACTTGTAGCTGCACTCTGGGGTATTTTTGAATGAAATTCTGGATAAATAAGGGCAAGAGGTAAGGAGCCAGAGTAGGAATCACCCCCATTTTTATCAAACCGCTAACATCTCCCTTTAATTGGTATACCAGCTCGAATATCCCTTTGCTTTCAGAGACTACTTTTTTGGCTTGTACGATGATCATTTCCCCAATTTCTGTTGGGATAACAGGCATTTTCGACCGGTCGAAGATGATGATGTCTAATTCTTTTTCCAATTTGCTGACCTGGGCACTGAGGGTAGGCTGGGTTACAAAACATGCCTCTGCTGCCTGGCCAAAATGGCGAAATTTTTCTACCGCCAATATGTATTCCAATTGTTGTATGGTCATTTTCCTTGCCCGGACTGATAAAACCTTACTTCTGATTTAGTGGCGTAAATATAAAAATCTTTTTCCTTTTATTTAGATTTGTTTTAAATAATACCTAATTTTGCCCCAAAATGCAGCTCTAATATGGACAGATTCAAAAATTTATTATTTGCTTCAATCGCTTTACTGGGAATGCTCTCTTGCGGAGAAAACTCAGGTGAATCAGTAAATGTTTACACCCACAGACACTATGATGCAGATCAGCAATTATTTGATGCCTTTACTGAAGAAACAGGAATCAAGGTAAATGTAGTCAGCGCCAGTGCGGATGAGCTTATTCAGAAACTCGAATTGGAAGGGGAGGGATCTCCGGCGGATGTGCTTATTACAGTGGATGCCGGCAGGCTTCACCGGGCAAGGGAGAAAAATTTGTTTCAAGCTGTAGATTCGGAAGTTCTGCATGCCAATATACCTTCTAAATTTCGTAACCCCGAAGGCATGTGGTTTGGATTGACTTATAGGGCAAGAATTCTTGCTTACCACAAAGAGCGGGTAAATTCTGACGAGCTGGATAGCTATGAAAGTCTTACGGAGGAGCAATGGAAAGGAAGGGTGCTGACCCGGTCTTCAGAAAACATTTACAATCAATCATTACTTGCCTCACTTATTGTGGCACATGGAGCCGAAGCGGCAGAGGAGTGGGCAGCAGGCTTATTGGCCAATATGGCAAGAGATCCTAAAGGCAGTGACCGGGATCAGGTGAAAGCTGTGGCTTCCGGGGAGGGTGACGTAGCGATAGTGAACAGCTATTACATAGGCATCATGCTGAATGATGCCAACGAAGAAACGGTCAAGGCTGCCAGGCAGGTAGGCATATTCTTCCCCAACCAGAATGACAGAGGCACCCATATTAATGTATCCGGTGCTGGTGTGACCCGGTATGCGCCCAATAAAGAAAATGCTATCAGACTGATTGAATTTTTATCTGAAGAAAGGGCCCAGGAAGTATTGGCGAATGTAAATTATGAATATCCGGTCAATCCAAAGGTGGCTCCAAGCAAATTGCTTCAGAGCTGGGGAGATTTTAAGGCGGATGAAATAAATCTTTCCCAGCTGGGTGAAAACAACAGCCAGGCAGTGATGATTTTTGATAAAGTAGGGTGGAATTGATCGATACTGCAGTAGGAGGCAGGATTTAGTTTGTGAGATTAGCCAGGCGAAGGTTTTATTGGTGGAATAATTGGATGACGGGTACTTTGTTGGTGCTGTTATTGATTGCGACCCCTTTACTTACCATTTTGTTCAAACTTTTTACTTCTCCGGGAAGCAGCTGGACGCATTTAACAGAAAACCTGCTGGCTGGTTATCTTCAAAATACCCTGGTTTTACTGATTGGGGTGGCCGCCATTACTTTTTTTCTGGGAGTCTCAATGGCCTGGATCGTTACCAACTACGAGTTCCCCTGGAGAAACCATTTTGAATGGCTGTTGATTTTGCCATTGGGGTTTCCTGGATATATCATGGCTTACACTTACACGGGACTACTAGATTATGCGGGTCCTTTGCAGGCTTTTTTAAGGAACCAGCTGGATATTCAGGTGGTAGGAAGTTTGATGGATATCATGAACCTACCAGGTGCTGTTTTCATTCTTTCCATCACGCTTTTCCCTTACGTTTTCCTTTTGTCAAGGGCATCTTTTTTACAGCAATCCCGAACGTTTCAGGAGGCATCAGCATTGTTGGGAAGGAATGATTGGTATACTTTTTTCAAAGTAGCTTTACCCATGGCACGTCCCGCCATTGTAGGTGGCATTGCCCTGGCCTCCATGGAAGTATTGAACGATTATGGTACTGTAAAGTATTTCGGTGTAGGCACTTTTACTACCGGAATCTTTCGCTCCTGGTTTTCAATGGGAGATGTTACCACTGCCATTTATTTGGCGGCTATACTCATGCTGTTGGTATTTGCCATTTTATCATTAGAAGTATTGCAGCGGGGGAAAAAGCGTTTTGCACCTATTCATTTTATGAGCAAACCTCTGGTAAGGGTGAGGCTTTCAAGGAGAAAAAGAGTCATGCTGGCAACAGCTTGCTCCCTTGTTTTTATGATCAGTTTTTTTATTCCCTTTTTGCAAATCCTGCATTGGGTTTGGTTAACCTATGAAAGGGCAATGAATGCGGACTTTTTTTACCTGATCCTGAGAAGTTTTGGCCTGGCAGCGGGATCTGGTTTAGTGGTGGCTGTCATCTCCGTGGTTTTATTGTACAGTTTGCGGCTTAGTCCCTACCATTGGCTGAAGAATTTAACCAAAATAGCTACCCTTGGATATGCGATTCCGGGGGCGGTTATAGCAATAGGGATCATGATCCCTGTAATAGGTTTGGATCACTGGTTGAGGGAATATTTGTTTTCAAATAATGGGCAGATGATTGTTTCGGGAACCGTTTCAATACTATTATTTGCTTATATGGTTCGATTTATGGCGGTAGGCTACCATCCACTTGATGCCGGGTTTCAGAAAACAGGTATTCAAGTCAATGAGGCCAGCCGGCTCCTGGGCCAAAATTCCTGGAAAACACTTTGGAAAATCGAACTGCCTTTAGTCAAGGCAAGTTTTTTTAGTGCCATCTTGCTCGTTTTTGTAGATGTTTTAAAAGAATTACCGTTAACTTTGATCCTGAGACCGTTTAACTATCATACCCTGGCGACCAAAGCTTTTGATATGGCCACCAATGAAATGATAGCAGAATCGGCCAATTCCGCTCTGATCATTATCCTTACTGGAATATTGCCCATCATATTCCTCAACAGGATGATTCGCAAAGTGAACATTTAGACAAAACCAGAAATTTTTGAATGAGTATACTCAGGCTGCAGGGCATAGATAAACAATATTCTACAACTGAAGATTATGCGGTAAAAAATATTTCCTTCCAGGTAAAGCAGGGGGAGATCCTGGCACTGGTGGGGGCAAGTGGATCAGGTAAAACCACCCTACTCAGGTTGATTTCCGGGCTGGAGCATCCGGATAATGGAAGCATTATTTTATCCGATAAAATATTGGTGGAAAATAGCCGATCTGTTCCGGCAAATGAAAGGAAGGTGGGCATGGTTTTTCAGGATTATGCCCTTTTTCCCCACTTGAATATCCTCGAAAACGTAACATTTGGCATCAGGGATCCCGAAAATGATGCAGATAAGTTGGCCCGGGAAACCCTGCACCTGGTAGGCCTTTCAGAAAACTTCGCCAAGTACCCGCATCAGCTTTCTGGTGGTCAGCAACAGCGGGTAGCACTGGCCAGAGCCCTGGCACCCAATCCGACTATATTGCTTCTGGACGAGCCGTTTAGCAACCTGGATGCCATGTTGAAGGATCAGGTCAGGGAGGAAATGAGACAAATCATTAAACGAACAGGAATAACTGCCATTTTTGTTACCCATGATACCAGAGATGCTTTGTCTACAGCGGATCGGGTCGCCATTCTTCATAAAGGTCACCTGCAGCAATTGGATACGCCCAGAAATTTATACGAGTCCCCTGCTAATTCCTATGTAGCCAACTTTTTTGGACGAAGAAATCAAATTTTGGCCACTGCTACTGAAGATGGTTTCTATACCCCTTTTGGTTTTATCGCAGACGAAAGATCCAGGGGATTTCAGAATAAAGTTAGGATACAATTTCGCCCTGAGGAAATAAAATTTAAAAAAAGCTTGAAACAGGCATTGATCGGAGTAGTACTCCATTGCGCCTATTTCGGGGATCACCAAATGGTAAAGTTGAGTGACGAGGCTGGTAGGTGTATTTATGTGAGGGCCAGCCCAACCCGACATTTCATCATTGGAAGCAGTGTATTTTTTACCATCAGGTCCTTTAAAGCTGAAGAAGCTTATTAGTGCTTTTTCCTGAAAGTAACTTTGCCATAGGCCATCAGGCATGCTTGAAATTATGGGCTGGAACAAAATTTCCATGGATCGAGGCTAAGCGTTAAAACACTACCGGTTTTATTTTGATGTTTTTATTGATTAAATTTAATTCCGTTCAAACTGGATTTTAATTTAAACCTATGCCGAAATGACCTATTTCAAATCCCTGACACAATTGACGCAATATTTCACCTGCGCCTTTATGGTTTCCATGTGCTTTGCCTGTGGGGCTGAGAAAAATACATCATCAGAAGAAAATGAAGCAGCTGCTACCACTGAGGCCCCGTTTTTCACTCCAAATCCAAAGGTAGTGGAAGAAAAGCCGGTGACTACACTGGCTATTGGGGAGGAAGCTCCTGATTTTAGATTGCCGGGAGTGGATGGTAAGTACCTCGAATTGTCCGACTATGAAGACAAGGAGGTATTGGTAATAAATTTCACCTGCAACCACTGCCCCACTGCTCAGGCCTATGAAGAGAGGTTTAACGAGCTGGTAAGCACTTACAGTGATCAGGGCGTGCAGTTCATTGCCATCTCTCCCAATTCACCCATTGCGGTACTTCCTGAAGAGCTTGGTTATACCGACCTGAACGATGATTTTGAAAGCATGAAAGTCAGAGCAAAGGAAATGGATTATGATTTCCCATACCTCTATGATGGGGATGAGCATCATTTTTCAACAGCCTATGGCCCTACGGCTACACCACATATTTTTGTTTTTGATAAAAACCGAAAACTGACCTATCAGGGCAGAATAGATGCCTCCGAAAAACCCGGAACGGGACAGGCAGAAGATGCCAGATATGCCATTGAACAAACCTTGAAAGGAGAAGCCCTGGCGGAAGACAAAGCCACTACTCCGGCTTTTGGTTGTTCTATCAAATGGGCATGGAAAAATGAATATACCCTTAAAGTCAATGAAGATTGGAAGAAAAAGCCCGTAGAACTGAATAAAATCAACCTGGAAGATTTGGAGAAATTGTTGCAGAATGATAGTGAACAATTGCGTTTGGTGAATTTTTGGGCTACCTGGTGCGGTCCTTGTATAGTCGAATACCCTGAGTTTATTGAAATCCAACGAATGTATGGAGACAGGGATTTTGAATTTGTATCGGTAAGCCTGGACAATCCGGAATCCGCCGATAAGGCTTTAAAGTTTCTTGAGAAAAAATATTCAGCGACCACCAATTACCTGGTCGATACAGATGACAAGTATGCCGTCATTGATGTGGTCCAAAATGATTGGGATGGTAGTCTTCCACTGACCTTATTGATAGAACCGGGTGGAAAGGTGCATTATAAGGTTCCGGGAACCATCAGTCCCCTGGCCCTTAAAAAAACCATCGTTGATCATCCCATGATTGGAAGGTATTATTGATGAATAATGGGAAAAGGGAAGCCAAACATGGGCTTCCCTTTATTGGTAAATGGTGCGTTGTCATCAATTGAAATCTTCCTCCTCATCTTCATCTAAACCTGGTGAGCCGAGATCGAACATGCTGCTGAAAAGATCCTTAAACTGCATTCCTGTGTCCAGCAACTTTTTACTTAATTGACTGTATTCTGCCAGGCCATGCAAGGCAAATTCCATGTAGAATTCTTTTTCTTTTTCTGGCAGCAATTCCACAAATTGAGTAGTTATCTTTTCCAATCCGGGAACATCATGAAGGGCTTTTTTATAGGCTTTGTCGCTGTGGGAAGCCAAAATATCCAGGGTATTTCCTTCTCCAAACCAGGACAACGGCAAAACATAGGGGTTGCCTTCTTTTTCCTTATCTTTTTTCTTTTGTTCGGGGGATGGGAAATATTGTACGAATAGATTTCTTATGGCTTTTCCGATCAGGTTGTAGGCCACCAATCCGGCGCCTTCCTGTTCCCCTTCATACACCAGCTCCACCTTACCGGTAATGGCCGGGATTACCCCTATAAGGTCTACAATCCTTACCATGGTGTTGTTTTCACCATTGAGGTAAAGCCTTCTTTCAGCTGCAGAAATCAGGTTTTCGTAGGCCGATATGGTTAGCCTGGCAGATACTCCGCTTTTTTCGTCCACATATTCACTTTCCCGAGCTTCTACCGCAATCTGCTCGATCAGGTCCTTCATGAGTTCAGGAACATGGATTTTTTCTAAAGGTCTGCCTTTCAGTCTTGCTTCTTGTTCAGTAATTTTTCTGCCCACCTCAATACTTTTAGGATAGTGGGTGATGATTTGGCTTTCTATCCTGTCCTTAAGTGGTGTGACAATGCTTCCGCGGTTGGTATAGTCTTCCGGATTGGCTGTAAAAACAAATTGAATGTCCAGCGGCAACCTGAGCTTGAATCCACGGATCTGAATATCCCCTTCCTGTAGGATATTGAATAAAGCTACCTGAATCCTGGCCTGCAAATCGGGCAGCTCATTGATTACGAATATTGAGCGGTGGGACCGGGGAACCAAACCAAAATGGATGACCCTTTCGTCATTGTAGGAAAGTTTCATCGTAGCTGCTTTGATGGGGTCTACATCTCCAATTAAATCGGCTACGGAAACATCCGGGGTGGCCAGTTTTTCAGTGTATCGGTCTTCTTTGGCCCACCAGGTGATGGGTGTATCATCTCCTTTTTCTGCAATCAACTGTCTGGCAAAAGTGGAGATGGGCATTAGCGGATCATCATTCAGTTCCGCACCTTTCACTACGGGGACATAATCATCCAGGAGCAGGGTCATCATTCTGGCAATCCTGGTTTTGGCCTGTCCCCTCAGACCGAGCAGATTGATGTTATGCCTGGACAAAATGGCTCGTTCTATGTCAGGGATTACCGTATCCTCATATCCCCAAATGCCCTCAAAAACGTTTTCTTTGTTTTTTATTTTTTTAATCAGGTTACTTCTGAGTTCTTCTTTGATGGTTTTCCAGGAATAGCCAGCGGCCTTCAGCTGTCCTAAAGTTTTTATTTTCAGTATTTCTTTGTTGGTCATTTTTGTGTATTCCATGCTTTAAAAACGTTTGGTTCGGTTTCTCCTGTAATCTTCGAAAATCAAATGACCCAGGCCTTTAAGGTTACTGTAATAGGCATTTCCATTATTGACAGTAGTAAATTCCTTAACAAATTCTTTGAGATAAGGGTCTGAAGCAATCATAAAAGTGGTAACAGGAATTTTTAATTTTCTACATTGGGCAGCCAGCTTCAGGGTTTCTTTGAGGATTTTACTATCTATTCCAAAGCTGTTTTTATAATATTTGATGCCCACCTTCAGACAGGTGGGTTTTCCATCTGTGATCATAAATATCTGCTTATTGGGATTTTTTCTTCTCCTTAACAGGTCCATGGCCAATTCCAAACCGGCCACTGTATTGGTATGATAAGGGCCTACTTGGAGGTAGGGTAAGTCTTTTATTTCAATTTGCCAGGCATCATTTCCAAACACAATGATATCCAGCGTGTCTTTGGGATAACGCGTTTTGATCAATTCTGCCAAAGCCATGGCTACTTTTTTGGCGGGAGTAATCCGATCTTCGCCATAGAGGATCATGGAGTGGGAAATGTCTATCATCAATACCGTGGATGTCTGGGTACGCATTTCGCTCTCCACTACTTCCAAATCCTCTTCTGTCAAGAGATAGTCTCCTGAAAAACCATGATTGGCCTGGGCATTTCGCAAGGAATCTGTCAGGGCAATCTGATCCAGGTTATCACCAAACTGAAAAGGCCTGCGGTCAGAACCCCTTTCCTCCCCTGGCCCCGTATGGGTGGTTTTGTGCTGACCGCCTTTTCCCTTTTTTAACTTTCCAAAAATTTCTTCCAGGGCACTTTTCCGGATCGTCTGTTCAGATTTTCCAGTTATTTTTAGTTCGCCCTTGCCCTGTTTTTCATCCAGATAGCCCTTACTTTTCAAATCTTCAATAAAATCACCAATGCCGTAACCGGGTTTGGTCATGTTATAGCGCTTATCCAGATTGGTAAGCCAGCTGAGGGCCTCTGCTACATCTCCCCCTGTCATGGTGATCAGCTGGAGAAATATATCCAACAGCTGTTCGAAGGAATTTTTATCCGGATCTTTTTGAGGAAAGAATTTGGTGAATCTGAAACCTTTCATACCTATACAACAAGAATTAAGCTCCTTGGGTTTTAACTTTTCCAAATACCTTTTCAGGATTGGATGAGGGAGGCTATTTCATCTGCCTGAAGGTGACAATTGAGCCATTCTTCTTCAAAACTGGCCCCATATTTTTCGTAAAACTTAATGGCCGGTTCATTCCAATCCAAAACCTGCCACATCATACCCGTACAATTTTCTTCCAGGGATTTGGCAAGAACCCTTTCAAAAAGCAGTTTGCCCGCTCCTTTTCCCCTTTCCTTCTCAGTAATGATATAATCTTCCAGGTAAAGCCTTTTCCCTTTCCAGGTACTGTACCGGTAATAAAAAATAGCTGTACCGATGATGGATTGATCTTCCTCACTTACTACTACGAAAAATCCGAAAACAGGCTGAGGACCAAAACCATCAGTTTCCATCATTTGAACGGTATTGGTAACTTCTTCCGGAGCTTTCTCATACAGGGCCAGCTCTTTTATCAGGTTAAAAACCGCAGGCAGGTCCTCTTTTTTTCCTTCTCTAACAGTGTACATGATTTGAAATTAATAAAAATGAACCACTTTACCCGTGATATGGTAAGACATTCAAAAAAATAAATGTTTACCTCCAGCAAGGGAAATGCTTATCAGTTTTTTATATTTGAAAACGAATGCTTTTAGACCATGTTTTTATCCGTAGACGCAGGAAATTCAAATATCGTTTTTGGTATCTATGAGGGAAGCAGCAATGCCTGGATTCATGAGCTGCGAATAGAGACTTCTAAAAAACCATCCGTTCTGCAATTGGAAAAATCCCTGGGCATTTTTTTTCTGGAAAAGGGCCTGGACCCGAAAAGCATAAGGGACATAGGCTTAAGTACGGTAGTTCCCGATTTAAAGCCTGTTTTAATGCACCGTTGCAGCAATTTTTTTGGTCGGAAGCCTTACCTGATCAATGGAGGCAGTTACGGTAAGCTCCGGGTCAGTACGGCTAATCCGGACGAGATCGGGACGGACCTGATGGCCAATATTACGGCCGCTTACGACATCTTTGGACAAGCCTGTATCATTGTAGATTTTGGTACAGCCCTCACTTTTAGTATTGTAGATGATAGGGGCCAGGTTATTGGGATTACTATTGTGCCGGGTCTCAGGACAGCCGTCAATGCTTTGTTTACCGGTACGGCCAGGCTCCCAAAAGTTAGCCTGGAAATGCCGGAATCAGTATTGGGAAAGGATACTGTTCACGCTATTCAGGCTGGGATATTCTATGGATATACGGGATTGGTTAAAGGAATGCTGTCATCCATCGCCGCAGAAACGAAAATGAATTTTAAAGTCATTGCCACCGGAGGCTTGTCTGCCGTAATGCAGCACCTGCAAGGAGCTTTTGACCTGGTGGACATGCAGCTTACATTAAAAGGAATATATCAGATTACGAGAATGAACCGGAGCAAATAATGACTTTTGGCAAATTTTAAGGGTTTGAATTTGGAAATTACTGTGGAAAGGTTTAGTTTAATTTTTTTCATTTTCAAAACTTAAAACCAGTAACCATGAATCCCCAACCACAACCCTTTGATTATTACCTGGATGTTTTAAAAAATAAATATGCCCAATTCAATGGTCGGGCCAGAAGACGTGAATATTGGTACTTCGTATTGTTCAATCTTCTGATTAGTATAGGTTTAGGTATTGTAGGCACTTTTGTGGACAGCAACTTTCTCAGTATGATTTACAATCTGGCAGTATTTGTTCCCGGGATCGCAGCGGCGGTACGGAGGCTTCATGATACAGGAAGATCAGGATTATGGATCCTGATAGGGCTTATCCCGGTGCTGGGATTGATTGTGCTTATCGTATTTATGGTCGAAGACAGCAAACCGGACAACCAGTACGGTCCCAATCCAAAAGCAGCGGTTTTATAGTTTTAAAATAAAAAAAGCGGGTCTTATTCAGACTCGCTTTTAACAATTACTTCTATAGGTTCTCCTGAATTATCCAGGAATTTGTACTCCGTCACCGGTAGTGAAGAATCTTTTATCAGACTGATCCATTTGTAATATTTAAAAAACCAATGTACCCTTTTAGAAATGATGCCATGCGTAAAGTAGGCATACAAATAGGGATGCAAGGCTATTTTAATCTTTGATTCGTTTTGGTGTGTTGCAAGATGTTCTAAATCTTTTTCCAATTTGTCAGCCACCAAAATGGAAGCCTGAATTTTTCCGGTTCCATTACAGGAGGGGCAGGTCTCTTTGGTAACAATGTTCATTTCGGGTCTGACTCGCTGTCGGGTGATTTGCATCAATCCGAATTTGGTAAGCGGAAGCACCGTATTTTTGGAGCGATCATCTCGCATGGCTTCCTTCATCGCTTCGAAAATCGCCCGTTTATTTTCGGCTTTTTTCATGTCGATAAAATCGATAACGATGATGCCCCCCATATCGCGAAGCCTCAATTGTCTTGCAATTTCTTTTACAGCCACTAAATTTGTTTTCAGGCCTGTATTCTCCTGATCACTTTCCTGGTTGGACTTGTTGCCACTATTAACGTCCACCACATGTAGGGCTTCGGTATGCTCAATAATGAGGTAACCGCCCTGAGGCAGACTGACTGCAGATCCAAACAGGCTTTTGATCTGTTTTTCAATACCAAAACTTTCAAAGAGCTTTGCTTTTCCGTTGAAAAGCTTAACAATTTTTTCTTTTTCTGGAGCAATGGATCTTATATAAGATCGCATCTGATCGTAGATTACTTCGTCTTCTACTGTGATTGCGTCGAAAGATTCGTTGAGCAGGTCTCTTATGATGGAAGAGGCCAGACTCATTTCTCCGATGATTTTGTCTTTTACCTTGGCTTTTTGAAGCTTACTCATTCCTTCTTCCCAGGCCTCCAAGAGGTTTCTGAGGTCTTTATCCAGTTCTGTGACGGATTGTCCTTCTGCCACTGTTCGGATGATAACCCCGAAATTTACGGGTTTGATGGATGTGATAAGCCTGGCTAACCTCCTTCTTTCCTCAGCGCTTCGTATTTTTTTGGATACGTTGACCGTGTCAGAAAAAGGAACCAAAACCAGGTATCGACCAGCAAGGGAGAGCTCACAGGATAATCGCGGGCCTTTGGTTGAAATCGGTTCTTTGACCACCTGAACCAGGACCTGATTGTTTTTGGACAATACCTGGGAGATCTTACCCAGCTTGTCTATTTCAGGTTCATTTTCAAAACCTTTCAGGTTTAATTCCTTTCGGTTTTTATTCCGGATAAGTTTTACCAGCTTATTTAGGCTGTTTACCCGGGGGCCAAGATCTTGATAGTGTAAAAAAGCGTCTTTTTCAAAACCAACGTCTATAAATGCGGCGTTTAAGCCATTGACGATTTTTTTTACAGTGCCAAGATAAATATCTCCAACCTTAAACTTGTTGTCTTCTTCTTCTACGTGAAGCTCAATCAAGCTTTTGTTTTTCAACAAGGCAATGCGACTACCATTTTGAGAGGAATCAATTAATAATTCTGAACTCAAATTGTGTCTCTGTTATATAAAATAAAAGAACGTGTTAAATGATTCAAAGAAGTAACATTACTTCTTCTTGTGTCTGTTTTTTCGCAATCTTTTCTTACGCTTGTGCGTAGCAATCTTATGTCTCTTCCTTTTTTTACCGCAAGGCATAATTTTATGGTTTAAAGTTTAACAATATTTTAACTATAATCTATCTAAATAATTTTCTATTCCAGAAAGGATCTGCGGATCATCAGTTTTTTCCTTTAAGGACTGCAGTTGTTCCCGAGCCCTCTTTTTTTGGTTGGACTCAAACAAACTCACTCCCAAATAAAATTGACCCTGAATGTTGTCAGGGTGACTGGCGACCAATTGATCAAAACGTTCCACCGCCCTTTTGTACTGTCCACTTTGCATGGATAGGATTCCCATGTTAAACAGTGCTTCTTCATTAACCGGATCTTCTTCAAGTATTTCCCTGAGCATGGTTATCCCCTGCATGGGATTCGAAGTAGACACGTAGGTCATGGCAATTTTAGTTTTCAGATCAAGCCTTTCCGGCTGGTCTTCCAGAACTTTTCCCAGGTATTGCCTGGTTTTATCCGCCAACCTTTTGGTTTTGTTATCATCCATGGAAAAGCCAAAAGCTTCGTAATAAGTATTTCCGGCTTTTTCCCAGTTTTCTATGTTTGGAGCCTTTTCAGCAATTAAGCTATAGTAGTAGGCGGCACTATCAATTTTACCACCGTTTTCATAAACTTTGGCGATGGAATCTGCAAATATAACAAAATTTTCGTCATCAGGTTCACCATCCATTTCTGCCATGAGATTTTCGATGACCTCCAGGTCACGCGCTTCCAGGGAACTGTTGTGTGTATCTTCTTCGGTACTAAAATCAGATCCCAAACCACTTCCGCCTTCAACAAGGGGCTGTTCCTCATTGTCTACGACTACCATGGGCAATCTGTAAAGCAGATAAGTAAGCAGCAATCCTGCCAGCACGAAAATAATTTGGGATCTTTTCATAGGTTTAAATTTCCAGGTAATTACTCCTGGGGAGCCAATTCTTTAACACTTTGGCTGTTCTTGATTTTTTCAATAAAAGATTTGGAAGGCTTAAAAGCTGGAACATAGTGCTCATCTATGACGATAGCTGTGTTTTTGGAGATGTTTCTCGCTATCTTTTTAGCCCTTTTTTTGTTGATAAAACTGCCAAAACCTCTGACATAAATGTTATCTCCTTCTGCCATTGAATCCTTTACAACTTTAAAGAACGCTTCAACGGTTTGTGTAACATCGTCCTTTTGAATTCCTGTCTTCTCTGAAATCTTTGTGATTACCTCTGCTTTAGTCACTGTCTTTAAATTTTATTGTGTAATTCAATAGAGGCTTAACCTCCTATTAACCAAGTAATTTTGGGAGTGCAAATTTACAATAACCATTCCAATTAAAAAATAAAATCAATAAAATTAGCTTGTTTTGCTAAATTAAAATCAATTCACCAAGATTTAATAATTTTGAATTTTAACCATTTCACTGAAAAACTTCTTCGTTGGTATCCCATTCATCGTCGGGATTTGCCTTGGAGAGCCACAAGGGATCCATATATCATTTGGTTGTCTGAAATTATTTTGCAACAGACAAGGGTGGCGCAAGGCTTGCCCTATTTTTATGCATTTGTAGAGAAATTTCCCACCGTGACACAATTGGCCACAGCTCCCGAGGATGAAATCCTGCGGACCTGGCAGGGGCTGGGTTATTACAGCCGGGCGCGAAACCTCCACGCTTGTGCGCAGGAGATCGTCAACAAATGGGAAGGCCAATTTCCAGACAAGTACGATAAGCTTATAAAGCTTAAAGGAGTGGGTCCGTACACCGCAGCAGCTATTGCTTCCTTTTCCTACCGGGAGCCGGTAGCGGTAGTCGATGGAAATGTTTACAGGGTGCTTTCAAGGGTTTTTGGTATGGCTCATGATATAGGCTCCCATGCCGGCAAAAGAGCATTTGAAAGCCTGGCCAACCAAATCATACCTCAGGGACAACCGGACCAGTACAACCAGGCTATCATGGAATTTGGTGCCCTGCAATGTGTGCCCAAAAATCCAGACTGCCCTGGATGTCCGCTGATGGAAAATTGCTTTGCCTGGCAAAACGACCTGGTGTCGACATTGCCTGTAAAAGAGAAAAAAGTCAAGGTGAGATCGCGGTATTTTATCTATTACCACATTCAGGTGGGCAAATTTACAGTAATCAACAGGAGGGGTGCCAATGATATCTGGCAGGGCCTGGTGGATTTTCCTATGGAAGAATGTCAGTCTAAAAATGAAATCCAATCCCTGCAACCTGAAAATCTGACACTATTTAATGAACTTTCCCCACTTGGACCGGTTTTTGGGGAAATTGATGAGAAACCATTAAAGCACATTCTTACCCATCAGAGAATTTTTGCTTCCTTTGTAAAAATTTCTTTTGGGGCCAGCCAAAAAGAAGCATTGGAATCATGGGCCAGGAGTAAAGACTATGCACTGGCGGACGAAGAAAGACTGGAAGGAATGGGCAAGCCGAAATTGATCCTTAGGTATTTGAATCAAAAAAAATAATTGATTACTTTTATTAAGCTTTCTATATCAACAAAAATCCAAAAATATAATCATGGCAGGAGTTAACAAAGTTATTTTGATAGGTAACCTGGGGGCTGACCCTGAAGTCAAGCACCTTGAAGGAGACAAAGTAGTAGCCAACCTCCGGCTAGCGACTACGGAAGCTTACAAAGACCGATCCGGTAACCGGGTAGAAAATACAGAATGGCATGATCTGGAACTTTGGGATGGGCAGGCCAGGGTGGCCGAGCAATACCTGAAGAAAGGAAGCCAAATCTATGTAGAAGGAAAAATCAAGTCGGATACCTGGCAGGATGAGCAGGGAAATAATCGGAAAAAGATTAGAATCAGGGTGTTGAGTTTCACCATGCTGGGATCCAGAAATGCAGCTCAGGATGAGGGCCCGTCAGGTATGGAAAATTCGGCTGGAAATTCAGGTGGCGGAAACCGAAACCAGGTCGCCTCAGGGCCCGCTGTTGATAGTGAGGAGGATGGAACAGATGATTTACCTTTCTAATAAGAAAGGGTTCCGGTTTAAATCCTTAGCTTTGCAGAAAATAAGATTAATGAATTAATGGACGACCCCTACCCGAGTTTGCTGCTGTTGGCCGATATTTTGGCTGTTTCACCGGTTTACCTGGTAGCCAATGCGATTTTGTTTATCGTATTATTGGTTTTATCAGCCTTGGTCTCCGGATCTGAGGTAGCATTTTTTTCCCTGGATCACGTAGATGTAGAATCGATCCAGGAGATGTCGGATGAGCGTTCAGGAAAGGTTATTGCCCTGATCGAAAACCCCCAGAAGTTATTGAGTACCATCTTGATTCTCAATAACCTGATCAATATCAGTATTGTCACCTTAACTACTTTTTTCACCTGGACCGTATTCGGAACAGATACGTCGGGAATCATCATTATTCTATTTCAAACCATTGGTGTCACCTTTGCTATTGTTTTTGTAGGTGAGATTATACCAAAAGTTTATGCCAATTCCGCCCGGGTAGCATTCTCCAGGTTTACGGGAAGTTTTATTTATTATTTTTCAATTATACTGAGCCCCCTTTCTTACCTGCTGATGGCCATGAGTAATGTGATCGAAAAACGCATAGAAAGAAGGGGATATTCGCTTTCAGTGGATGAATTGCATCAGGCATTGGAAATGACTTCAGTGGACACCAGTAACAGTGAAAGAGATATCCTTAAAGGGATCGTAAATTTTGGCACATTATCCGTAAAGCAGGTAATGAAATCCCGGATGGATCTGACAGCCGTAGATCTGGAGATGGATTTTCACGAATTAATGGACAAGATTAATAAAAGTGGCTATTCTAGGATTCCGGTGTATGAGGATACAATTGACCATATCAAAGGAATACTTTATATCAAAGACCTTCTAGAACACATTGAAAAGGATGAGCATTTTGAATGGCAGCATCTGATCAGAAAGGGGTATTTTATACCAGAAAATAAAAAGCTGGCAGATTTGCTTAAAAATTTTAAAAACAGGCGGGTTCACATGGCCATCGTTGTAGATGAATATGGTGGCACCTCAGGCCTGGTTACTTTGGAAGACCTGATCGAGGAAATAATTGGGGATATCAATGACGAGTTTGATGAAGTGGAGGAATACCTGTTTAAAAAGCTCGATGACCGGACTTATTTGTTTGAAGGTAAGATTTCCCTTAACGATTTTTGCAAGAAGTTGGAATTGGATATTCAACTGTTTGATGAAGTAAAAGGGGAAAGTGAATCCCTTGGAGGCTTGTTGCTTGAGCTTAATTCCAACCTTCCCAAAAACGGAACCAAGATCAGGTTCGAGAATTTTGAATTTACCATTATGGCAGTGGATACCAGGAAAATTAAGAAGGTTAAAGTGGTGATGGACGAGCCTTTAGATAAAAACATTCCGGATCAGGCAGATTGAATTGGGTTGGCGGATCGGACTATTATAAGATTGAATTTAATTTTTGTTGGAGAGGTTTATTTTTCTAATTTTTTTTCGTAGTTTTAAAATTGCGTAATTCAAACTTAAAGGGTTAAACTGAGAGGGAGTCTTCATTAAATACGGTCTTAATTTAAACCGAAAAATTCAATATTAACATAAAAAAAGCGTAAACAGCTTAAAAATTAAAGGTAAACTCTTATTCTCTTAATCATAATTTTTTATTTAGTTCTCAACTATTATTTCATTTTTGTGTTACCTTTATTGTCTTGAATTTAAAAAATGAAAAATTTATTATGAATTTTTCAAACTGAATTCAGTACCAATTACAAATAAATATAACAGAATGAATCAAGGATTATATCGTTCACAATTCGAACATGATGCCTGCGGAATTGGGGCTGTTGTTAATGTGAAAGGGCAGAAAAGCCATGAGACGATAAGTGATGCTTTGCTGATGTTGAGCAATATGGAACACAGGGGAGGAAGAGGTAGTGATCCCAAGACCGGCGATGGCGCAGGTATTTTGATCCAACTTCCCCATATTTTCCTGAAAGAAATCACTTTAAGGCTTGGTTTTGAGTTGCCTGAGGAGGGGAGTTATGGCGTAGGCATGGTTTTTTTTCCCAGAAATAAACAGTTATATAAGAAAAGTAAAGCAAGTTTAAATTCGATAATAAAGGATTTGGGATTCGAGCTCCTGGGCTACAGGGCCGTTCCAACCGATGAAACCATTCCCGGATCAGGGGCACTGGAAGTGATGCCCAACATAGAACAGGTTTTTGTTCGTCATTCCAATAACCTTTCTGGTCTGGATCTGGAAAGGAAATTATATGTATTGAGAAACTATGCCACCGGAATCATCAATGCCACTATTCCCGGCGTGAATGATGCCTTCTACTTTGCGAGTTTCAGTAGCCAGACCCTAATCTATAAAGGTCAGCTGAGAACAGATCAGGTGTTGACTTTCTACAAAGACTTGCAAAACAATAAATTAACCTCTGCCATTGCATTGGTGCATTCCAGGTTTTCTACCAACACTTTCCCCAATTGGCGGCTTGCCCAGCCATTCAGGTTTCTTTCTCACAATGGTGAAATCAACACCATTAGGGGTAACCTGAATAAAATGCGGTCCAAAGAGACCCTGATGAAGACAGGCCTTTTTACAGATGAGGAACTTCAGATGCTGATGCCGATCACCAATGCCAAGCATTCGGATTCAGCCAACCTGGATGCCATGGTGGAGTTACTTACCTTAAGTGGAAGAAGCTTGCCCCATGTCATGATGATGTTGGTTCCGGAGGCCTGGCAGGACAACAAAACCATGGGTAAAAAGAAGAAGGCTTTCTATAAATTCCATGCTTCCCTTGTGGAGCCCTGGGATGGACCCGCTGCCCTGCTTTTTACCGATGGAAAATCTCTTGGAGCCACTTTGGACCGAAATGGATTGCGTCCCTTGAGGTATTTTGTCACTTCCGATGATCGGTTGATCCTATCGTCGGAGGCTGGTGCTTTGCCCATCAGGGATGCTACCATCGTAGAGAAAGGAAGGGTAAGCCCTGGCAGAATGCTTCTGGCTGATTTGGCCAAAGGTAAGGTAGCATTTGATGAGGAAGTAAAAGAAGAAGTTTGCAACCGCAAGCCCTATGATGCCTGGATCAGGAAGGAAAGGCTAAAATTAAGGTTGATTCCTTCACCTGATAAACTGTCTTTTCCTTACAGTACGGAAGAGATCCGAAAAAGACAGACCATTTTCGGGTACAGTCAGGAAGACCTCAAGGTGTTGCTGGCACCAATGGCAGATACTGCCTATGAGCCCATTGGGTCCATGGGCGCAGATACTCCACTGGCCGTTTTGTCCAAGCAAAGTCAGCACATATCAAATTATTTTAAGCAACTTTTTGCACAGGTAAGTAATCCTCCTATTGATCCCATTAGGGAAAGATTGGTCATGTCTTTGTTTACCAGGATTGGTGAGAGTTATAATATTTTGGAAGAAAGTCCCACCCATACCCGTCAAATCCATATTTCACAACCGGTTCTGCTCAATGAGGACCTGGAGAAATTAAGAAATCTGGAAAATAAGGGTTACCGGTCCGTGACATTGCCTTCTCATTTTGTAGCTGACCGCCAGCCGGGTCGTTTGCTGGAAGCCCTGAACAAATTATGTCAGGAAGCAGAAAATGCCATTAAGGAAGGTAAGAATATACTCATTATCTCGGATAGGAATTGCCAGTCATCGACTGCTCCCATTCCTTCGTTGTTAGCAGTCGGTGCAGTTCACCATCACCTGGTAAATCAAAAAATCCGTACGAAAGCAGGCATAGTAGTAGAAGCCGGAGACATTCGGGAGACCCATCATTTTGCGACAGTCATTGGGTATGGGGCCAGTGCCATCAATCCATATCTTGCCCTGGAAACCCTGCTTTATCTCAATGATAATGAGATGCTTTCCAAAAAGATCCCTCAGAAAAAATTGTTTGAAAATTACAAGGAGGCCATTGGGAAAGGATTGTTGAAGGTGTTGTCCAAAATGGGTATCAGCACCCTGCAGTCCTATCAGAGTGCACAGATATTTGAAGCCATCGGACTGGGCCCTGAAGTAATAGAAAGGTGTTTCAAAGGAACCGTTAGCCGAATCAGTGGTGTTTCTTTTGATGAGTTGGCAGATGAAGTTTTGGTAAGACACCATGCCGCTTATGAGACCGAAAGCCCATTATTGGAAGCGGGTGGCATTTACCAATGGAAAAGAAGAGGGGAAAAACACCTGTTTAACCCTGAGACCATACACCTGCTGCAAAAGTCTACCCGACTGGGAGATTTTCATCTGTATAAAAAGTTTGCCCAAAAGATCAACGATCAGACCAAGGATGCCTTGACACTGAGAGGCCTTTTGGAGTTTAAGAAAAGGATATCCATACCCTTGGATGAGGTAGAGCCGGCAGAGCAAATCATGAAGCGTTTTGCTACCGGAGCCATGTCCTTCGGCTCCATATCGCATGAAGCCCATTCTACTTTGGCCATAGCCATGAACCGCATCGGTGCAAAAAGCAATAGCGGAGAGGGTGGAGAAGACGAAATCAGGTTTGAGAAAAAACCTAATGGAGACTGGGAAAGGTCTGCGATCAAGCAGGTGGCTTCAGGAAGGTTTGGAGTGACCAGTAATTACCTGACCAATGCCTCTGAATTACAGATCAAGATGGCTCAGGGGGCCAAGCCGGGTGAGGGCGGGCAACTTCCCGGACACAAGGTAGATGACTGGATTGGAAGAGTGAGGCATTCTACCCCAGGGGTAGGCTTGATTTCCCCGCCTCCTCACCACGATATTTATTCCATTGAAGACCTGGCACAACTTATTTATGACCTGAAAAATGCCAATAGGAAGGCCAGAATCAATGTGAAACTTGTTTCTCAGGCTGGGGTGGGGACCGTAGCAGCAGGGGTGGCCAAAGCCCAATCAGATGTGATCCTTATTTCCGGTGCGGATGGAGGAACAGGAGCTTCGCCTCTGAGTTCCATCAGGCATGCCGGTTTGCCCTGGGAGCTGGGGCTTTCAGAGGCGCATCAGACCCTGGTTAAAAATAATTTGAGAAGCAGAGTGACCCTGCAGACAGACGGACAGCTAAGAACAGGTAGGGACCTGGCCATTGCCGCCCTATTGGGAGCAGAGGAATGGGGTATTTCTACTGGTGCCCTGGTGGTGGAAGGCTGTATCATGATGAGAAAATGTCACCTCAATACCTGTCCGGTAGGTATCGCTACCCAGAATCCGGAACTTAGGAAATTGTTTACAGGAGACCCGGATCATGTAGTGAATTATTTCCGTTTTCTTGCTGAGGATCTTAGAGAAATCATGGCATCCCTCGGCTTCAGAACCGTCAATGAAATGGTGGGTCAAAGTGATGTACTCAAGGCGGCCAATGGTCAAATGAACCATTGGAAATGGGATAAACTGGACCTGAGTCCTATTTTTCATAAAGTAGAGGTGCCTGACCATGTTGGGATTTATAAGCAGATTGACCAGGATTTCAGGTTGAAAAAGGTTCTGGACAGAAAGCTGATCCAGGTAGCTACACCTGCTTTGGAACAGGCCAATCCCGTCAGGGGAAGCTTTGAAATCAAAAACGTGGACAGAACCGTAGGAGCCATGCTCTCCAATGAAGTGTCCAAGTTTTTTGGAAGCCCGGGACTGCCGGACAATACCATTCATTTTAAATTCAAGGGATCTGCCGGCCAGACTTTCGGTGGCTTCCTGGCCAAAGGAATAACCTTTGAACTGGAAGGCGAAGCAAATGACTACTTTGGCAAGGGATTATCTGGAGGGAAACTTGTCATTTTCCCCAACCGTAACGCCAACTTTATCGCAGAAGACAACATCATTATCGGCAACGTAGCATTTTATGGAGCCACCTCCGGTAAGGCTTTTATCAAAGGAAAAGCAGGGGAGCGTTTCTGTGTAAGAAACTCAGGCGTTGAAGCTGTTGTTGAAGGTATTGGAGATCATGGTTGCGAATACATGACCGGTGGTCTTGCTATCATCCTAGGTGAAATCGGCAGAAACTTTGCGGCCGGTATGAGTGGTGGTATTGCCTATATTTTCAAAGAAAATCTGGGTAATATCAATAAAGAAATGGTAGATATAGATCCGCTTAATGAAGATGATTTTGCAACCATAAAAACTTCACTGCAAGATCATGTGGATTTGACCTCCAGTAATATTGGAAGCAGGATATTGGAAGATTGGGAAAACAGCAAGCAGCGGTTTGTCAAAGTCATTCCTAGAGACTACAAGGAGGTACTGAGAAAAAGAGCATTGGAAAATTCAAAAACATTAGTATAAGATGGCGGATAAGGAAGGTTTCTTAAAATATAAAAGACAGCTGGAAAGCTCAAGATCCCCAAAGGAGAGAAAACACGATTACAAAGAGATTTATAAACCTTTGGATCCTAAGGTGCTGAACCAACAGGCAGCACGGTGTATGGACTGTGGCATACCATTTTGTCATAATGGATGCCCTTTGGGGAATGTGATACCAGATTTTAACGATGCGGTATACCATAAAGAATGGGAATTGGCATACCAGATACTCAGGGGTACCAATAATTTCCCCGAATTTACCGGAAGGATTTGTCCTGCCCCCTGTGAGGCAAGTTGTGTCCTGGGGATTAATAAAGACCCGGTAGCTATAGAGTTGATAGAGAAAAGTATTGCCGAAAAAGCATTCGAACTCAACCTGGTCAAACCTAAAATTCCAGCCCATAGGACAGGTAAAAAAGTGGCAGTGATCGGTTCCGGTCCAGCAGGACTGGCCGCAGCGGATCAATTAAACCAGGCAGGTCACGAGGTGACACTCTTCGAAAAGGACAAGGAAGTAGGAGGCCTCTTGCGCTATGGAATTCCCGATTTCAAATTGGAAAAATGGGTCATCGACCGCAGGGTGGATGTGATGAATGAGGAAGGCGTGATTTTCAGCAAGGATACCGAGGTGGGATTCAATATCAAAGCGGACAATATCCTGCAAAATTACGATGCCGTAGTCCTTTCTACAGGTGCCCAGCATCCCAGAGACCTTAAAATCAATAACCGGGATGCCAAAGGAGTTCACTTTGCCATGGAATTTCTAGGAAGGCAAAATCAGGTGATTTCCGGCGAATTAGAAGAAAACCCGATAAGTGCAAAGGACAAGCACGTAATCGTCATAGGTGGTGGAGATACTGGAAGCGATTGCATAGGTACTTCCAATAGACATGGGGCGGCATCTGTCACCCAATTGGAACTGCTGCCAAAACCTCCTCAATCCAGAACTACCCTAAACCCCTGGCCGGAATGGCCCATGACCCTGAGAACGTCCAGTTCTCATGAGGAAGGGGCAGACAGGGTATGGTCTGTACTCACCAAGGAATTTACCAAAGATGATAAAGGAAATGTCACTGGCCTTACCGTGGTGGAAATAGAGTGGAAGGAAGAAAACGGAAGAATGCAGTTCTTTGAAGTGGAGGGAACCCAAAAAACCCTGCCGTGTGACCTCGCTTTGCTGGCAATAGGTTACCTGGGCCCAAAATCCGGTCTGCTGGAAGCGTTTGATGTGGATTTATTGGAGAATGGTCTCCCTAAGTCAAAAAATTACCAAAGTTCTGTCCCCAAGGTATTCCTTGCAGGAGATATGCGGAGAGGACAATCTTTGGTGGTTTGGGCAATAGCAGAAGGCAGGGAATGTGCCGTGGAAGTGGATAAATTTCTGAGTGGAGGAAAATCCTCCCTGGCCAGAAGGGATCAATCCTTCTATTCCTACGAAGAAAGTGAGGCCGAGGCCTAAAATAGGCTTTCGGATTTTATGAAGGGAATAAAAAAGACAGTTTGAGAAAACTGTCTTTTTTAATGGCGAAATAAAAAAATGAATAAATCTATACCAACCTTAATCCTGATCGGATTTTTTTATTCGGCAGGCCCGTGTCAGAGCCTGGATATAATTACGGTTAAGACCAAAAACCCACCGAAGGTAGCGACTTACCATGTCCTGGAAGATCAAAAGACCAGACATGGATAAGGAGGCACTGAGAGTGATCAGTTTGATGCCTGACGAGTGGATTCCGCTAAAAATTAATGGAGTAGCTATGGATAGTTTGGTACTTCTGTATATCGGTTTTAAAAAGGGGTAGTGATTTAACTGGTAAGGGCCATGGCATTTTTCTTTTCTTTTTCCGGTTAAAACTGGTCCAGCATATCCTTCAATTTTCCCAAATCCTCATACCGGTCCACATCGTTGAGCATTTCGAGCAGCTGGGAGGACAGGCCTGCATCTGCTGCATTTTTCAGGGTAGCACGAAGTACTGTTTCTGAACTCCAGGCAATTCCCCGGAACAAATTGGGGCTGAATTCCCGCATGCCCAATAAATAATACCCTCCATCCCGGGCCGGACCGATGACCACATCATTCTTTTTTATGGCAGCAAATGCCTCTTGCAGGTGTTTGCTCCTCAGCTCATAACAATCCGTTCCGATTATCAGGACCTGATCAAAACCTTTTTTGAATACTTCCTGAAATGCCTGGCTCATCTTATCCCCCAGGTTTTTACCTTTTTGGGGATGGAAGAAATAGTTCTGTTTTGGATAGTCATGGCTGTCAATGGGACCCTGGTAGAAGACAAAAATGGCCGCATTGACATCCTGAAGTTGCTGGTGGGTATGCCTGATCAGGAGGGCATAGATATTTGCGGCTTTTTCTGCACCAATGCTTTCGGCCAACCTTGTTTTTACCTTTCCTGGTTCCGGGTATTTTTGAAATACGATGATGGCTTTTTTCATAATCGCCTTAAAGTAACCTAAAATATGTTAAGTCAAAAAAAAACCGGGGTCATTGACCACCGGCATTTTATCCATTAATTAAACCCAAAAATAGATTGCATTCAATCTATAATCTTTAGCCGGGTCTATTGGCTCTGCGGGCACCCCGGTTCATCATTCTTTTGCCAGGACCTTTGCGGCCCTCCTTTATATTTTGGCGGTTTTCTTCCCGCATGGTTTCCCATTTTTCTTTCTGTTCAGGACTGAGTATGCCTGCAATTTTGGCTTCCCGGGCCTCTCTTTCCACTTTCATGGCTTCTCTTCTGGCTTCCATTTCTGTTTTCCTTTTCTGAGCTTGTTCCAGGTGCAAAGCATGGATTTCTTTTTGCTGTTCTTCATTTAAATCCAATTTTTCGGTCATCCTTTCGGTCATTCTTTCGGCATGTTTTTCAGGTGAAAAATCCCTGCCACGCTCCCCTCGCTCACTTTGCGCATGTGTCTGAATGAGAGTAGCCATTATTACTGCGGAAATCATTATTAACTTTTTCATCGTCTATCTAATAATTGGTTTATATAGCTTAGACACTGACGGGCTGCGAGGGTTTAATGGCATAGATGTTAACAAACGTTAAATTGGATTTATTTTTTTCCTATTTCCACCAATTTTTCCCTGTCTTTGGGTTTTACATAGGTAGGGCGGATCAGCAAGCGCAATGAAGGGTCGAAGGAAAGGTAATTCCACGCCCAGTCCAAAAAAATAAAAATCCGGTTTTTTACCCCCACAATGGCCATCAGGTGTACAAAAAGCCAGGTCAACCAAGCCAATATGCCCTGAAATTTAATGAAAGGCAATTCCACCACGGCCAACCTTCGGCCCACCGTGGCCATGCTTCCCAGGTCTTTATAGGTAAAAGGTTTAAGAGCTCCCCCATTGGATTGGATCAGGAAATTATGGGCAAGATTTTTAGCCTGCTGTATGGCGACCTGAGCTACCTGCGGATGACCTTTGGGGAAATTATCGGTCATTTGCAGGCAGAGGTCTCCAAGGGCATAGATGCGCTCACTGCCCTGTAACTTGTTGAAAGGATCAACCAATAAACGGCCATTTTTGAAGGTTTGCTGGTCTGTTAACCCTTCAATACCATTGGGTTTGATGCCTGCTGCCCAAAGCAATGTTTGTGTTTTTATGGCTGTCTGCCCGTTAATGATCACATTTAAACCGTCATAATCTTCTACAGCAGTTTCCAGCATGACATCTACCTTTAGGTTTTCCAGGTATTCTTTGGCTTTATTACCTGAGGTGGCAGACATGCCGGGTAGTAAACGGTCTCCGGCTTCCATCAGGACCACTCTCATGTTTTTAAAGTTGAGCTGAGGATAGTCTTTTGGAAAAACTTCATTGCGTAACTCTGCCATGGCCCCTGCCAGCTCAACACCGGTAGGACCACCACCTACTATTACCACATTCATCAGGGCTTTTCTATCTTCCAGTTCGGTGATATTTATGGCCCGTTCATAATTGGAAATGATTTTATTCCGGATGAATAAAGCTTCAGATACCGATTTCATGGGGATGCTGTTTTCCATGATGTTTAACAGGCCAAAGTAATTGGTGTCAGCACCCATTGCCAAAACCAGGAAGTCGTAATCCAAATAACCAATATTCGTATACAAGCGATTTTGGTTTTGGTCAATTTTTTTTGCTTCGGCGAGCCTAAAGGTTACATTTGGGGTGTTATGGAAGATCTTTCTTAAGGGAAAGGATATGGCACTGGGCTCCAAACCTGCGGTAGCTACCTGATAAAAAAGGGGTTGAAATTGGTGGTAATTGTTCTTATCCAATAAGATCACCTGAAAAGCTTTGTTCTTTAAAATCCGGGCTAACTTCAAACCTGCAAAACCCGCCCCAATAACAACGATTCTTGGATAGGGTGATTCAGGTAGATTTGGAATCGGTTCTTGCATGGCGCTGAGTAGAATTGGGATACTTATTGCGTTCTTAAACGAAACAATTGGTTTAAGGTTCGGGAATTGTAAGGAAATGAAATGATTTTCCGGGAAAGTTCTTTGTTGGCTTTAATGATAGTGCTATTCAAATTTTTAATTATTTTTACAAACCTGAAATAAAAAATATATGGGAAGAGCATTTGAATTTAGAAAAGAAAGAAAATTCAAAAGATGGAGTCAGATGTCCAAGGTTTTTACCCGTCTGGGCAAAGAGATCGTAATGGCTGTGAAAGCAGGGGGGCCTGATCCCGCCAACAATGCCAAATTAAGGACGGTGATTCAAAATGCCAAGGGGGCTTCCATGCCCAAGGATAGAATTGAAGCTGCGATCGCCAGGGCAAGCAATAAAGATGAAAAGGATTATGAAGAGGTCGTATATGAGGGTTATGGTCCTCATGGTATAGCGGTGATCGTAGAGACCTCCACCGATAATATCAACCGGACTGTGGCCAATATCAGGCATTATTTTACCAAAGCCGGGGGCTCCCTGGGTACGACTGGATCTGTGAGCTTTATGTTTGAAAGGAAAGCGGTGTTTCGTTTTGCAAAAGGGGATTGGGATTTGGAAGAGCTGGAATTGGAATTGATAGATTTTGGCCTGGAAGACATTGACGAAAACGAAGGAGAAATCTTCGTATATACTGCCTTTGAAGATTTTGGTAACATGCAAAAAGCGCTGGAAGACAAAGGCATAGAAACGATTAGTGCAGACATGCAACGCTTTCCCATGTCTACAACAGAAATAGCACCCGAACAGGAAGAGGACATCAATAAAATGATAGAGCGGATAGAGGAAGATGACGATGTCAATCAGGTGTACCACAACATGGCCTAAAAACATTAATTTTCAACTTTAATTCACCCAATGGCATTCCCTAAGAGAAGAAACCTTCAGGATCAGAAAAGGCAAAAATTAGTTATTGTTGGCAGCAAGAATCCTGTAAAAATAAAAAGTACAGAAAACGCATTTCAATCCATTTTCGAAGATTCTTTTATCGTTCAGGGTCTCCATGCAGATCCGAACGTGAGTGCCCAACCCATGGGAGATGTAGAAACCTATACCGGTGCTTACAACCGGGCTTTTGAATCCAAAAAGGCATTTCCCGAAGCCGATTATTGGGTTGGAATTGAAGGGGGAGTAGATGAGGTGGGAGAACAAATGGTGGCCTTTGCCTGGATGGTAGTGATGGATGGAAACAACCAGATCGGAAAAGCCAAGACCGCTACTTTCTTTTTGCCAGAAGCTTTATCAAAATTGATCAGGGACGGTATGGAATTGGGAGAAGCTGATGACCGGGTATTCAATCGGACCAATTCTAAGCAGAACAGCGGGGCAGTTGGTATTTTGACCAACGGCATTGTCAACAGAATGGAATATTACCAACAAGCCGTCACCCTGGCTCTCATCCCTTTTGTGAATAAAAGCATCTATTAGATGCAGTGCATGACTCATAGATATAATCTATTGGAATTTAAAAATAATAGTCACTATCTTTGCAGCTTATTTTAAACCAAATATTATATGCTACAAGAACTAGAATCAGATAATTTAGCGCAAATCATTCAGGATAATGAGAAGGTAGTGGTACAATATGGTGCGACCTGGTGTGGCAACTGCAGGATCATGAAGCCGAAAATGAAAAGATTAAGCAAAAATTTTGAGGATATCACTTTTCTTTATGTAGATGCAGAAAAATTGCCTGAATCCAGAAAGCTTGCCCAGGTAACCAATTTACCTACTTTTGCGGTTTTTGCTAAGGGAGCAATAGTAAACCAGGTACAGACCAATAAGGAAGAAGTTTTAAAAACACTGATTGATGAGATTACCGATAATTAAACACGTATTACAATTTATTGAGGAAAATGACGAGGATTGGGTGGTTGAGACCATTGAATTGTTGGAGTCGATGACTGAAATCAGTAACCTGAAGGATGAAGAACTGGATGTAATGGGAGAATTACTTTCTAATCTTTACGGCACACTTGAGGTAAACCAAATGATCAAAGAAGGCACAGATAAAAAAGAAGCCATGAACACTTTTATGAAGAGGGTGGTGGGTTCAATTGATAAATAAATGCACTTTGAAAAGGTAGGAAAGTTGTTTATCACCCATAAATTAATCTACTGAAACGAAGTGTGGGGTATGTCCATTGTGGCATACCCTTTTTTATGGAACGATTTGTTTCAAAAAACTCCTCAGCGCAGTACTCCAGTCGGGATCTGCATCCCAGGATTCACCTATATACAGCTCATTCCTTACCAAAAATCGGATATAATACTTTACCACAATTCTTTCAGGGTTTTCCAGGCCTTCAATGGGAACTCCCATGCTTTGCATCAAATCAGCTTCCCTTCCTTCTTGTTTCATCAGGATAAACTGTATTCCTTCTCCAATCAATTCCTGGTTCGATTTTGCGCTTGTCAGGAATGCTACCTCATAGGGATAATTGGTGGAAAATATGGATTCCAATCCCGCTCTTTCGGCCCTTTGTTCTGCTTCTACCTGATTCTCAGGCTTTCCATAAATATCATGTCTGAAAGTAGTCAGGAAACCTTCATTTCCAGAGGCACCTGAAAGCAGAATGCCTAGCTTAAAAGCATCCAGATTTAAGGGAGCCCTGCGTATATAGGTACTCCCCATAGCATTTTCTTCAAGGCCAGGCACTGCGGGGTATTCAGGCACTTCAATGACCAAAAAATTTTCACTTCTTTTTCCGGAGCCTATGGAGGCCAATTCCTCTTTGAGCTGTTCCAGACTTGTAGAAGTGCCGGACCAGTTGTTTCCAGGCGAGATGATATTGGCATTGCCTGAAAAGGGGAAAATATGGCTGTAAAAACTACCGTCATTTTTTCTAATGAGCAGGACAATATTTTTTACCAGCCTTTGATTAAAAAAACCGGCATAGGTATTCTTGATGGCATCCGATAAAATGACCTCTTCCAATTCATAATAGGCGATGGGATCTCCTCCGGCGGCTATAAGAGCGGGATGCACTTCCTCCGCCAGGCCTTTCCAACTCATGGCAGGCTCGGCGGTACCGGAAGCAGATATAAAAACAACCGATTTTCCATTTAAAAATTCATCTATAGTTGTGGATTGGCCAAAGCTTTGCAGGGAAAAAAAAACAAATAGTCCTGCCAGAGAAATATTTTTCATAAACAAAATCAAATCCACACGTTAAAGTTTAGTATTTTCACGAATATACACAAGCCTCTGTAAAATCTTTTGATATGAAAACGATTACACCGTTCATTTTATTATTTTTTTGGTTTAGCCCCTGTGAGGTATGGAGCCAAAATATTGATTATCAGATCTTAATCGAAGATATTCAATATCTTTCTTCTGATGCGCTTGAAGGAAGAGCCGCCTTGAGCGAAGGCAATGTAAAAGCAGGCAAGTTCATAGCAGACCGTTTCGAAACCTTGAGCTTAAGCAGTCAATTTCCCGGTTATATGCAAAAATTCAGTCTGGAAGGAGCTGGTAGCGATAAGGCACAAGGTTCAAATATCATCGCCTTTATTCCCGGCTCTTCCTCTTCAGAAATATTGCTGATCATGGCGCATTATGACCATTTGGGGAAAAAAGGAGAGGTAATTTACAATGGTGCCGATGACAATGCTTCAGGTGCGGCAGCTCTTTTAAGTATCGCAGCGCATTTTGCAGAAAATCCACCCAGGCATTCAGTGATGTTTGTGGCTACTGATGCAGAAGAAAAGGGCCTTTTAGGGGCAAAGGCGCTGGTCAGGGATTTCCCGTTTCCTTTGGAGCAGATCCGGGTGGTTATCAATATGGACATGATCAGTAGGAGTGATGACAATACCCTGTATGCGGTTGGGACCAGATTTTATCCCCAATTTAGGGATTTCCTACTGAAGGCAGCGGGCAATTCTCCCATTCGTTTGGTCATGGGAAATGATGGGGCTTCGGGTGAAAAGGATTGGAGCAGGGCTTCTGATCATGGTCCCTTCCATGAAAAACAGGTGCCTTTCATTTATTTTGGAGTAGATGATCACCGGGACTACCACCAGCCTACAGATACTTTTGAAAACATACAACCGGATTTTTACCGGCATGCCAGCGAGTTGATATTGGACACCATTACAGGTATTGATCAAAGCATACCCTGATTTACCTGATCAGGTAGGATACACCTATGTTGGCTACAAAGGTATTTTGATCCAAGCCTGGCACAAAGTAGATTTCGGGATGATTTTCCAGGTACCATTTGTAATTCAGGGTGCTAACATACTGAAAAGTTCCGGATACGAGCAGGTTATTAAATCTCCATTCTGCAAGGATGGAAGGGACAATGTCTACGTATTTTCTCCTCCAATCCTTAATTTCTTCAAAACGCTTGTAGTAGAAATCATTGTTATGATTGATGTACTCCAGCTGAAAGCCCAACCGGTTAAAATTTTTCACCCAGGACGCATCCAGGGAAATCACATTACTTCCGGGACCATAACCAAAACCAAGCACCTGCCCTTTGTGGGTGTAGCCATGCCTGACATGGGGGTGAGTGTACCAGCTATTTCTGGCCAGGATTACTTCCCTGATGGTTTGCCCCGTTTGGGTCATCTCCATTCCGATTTGAAAAAATTCTTCCTCTCTTTTCAGGGGTATCAGATTGGTAAATCCGAAAGAAAAAGCCCGGTTTTTGTCCGGATTGATTAAAAAATCAGAAAGGCTTCTACTATTTCCATTCGACCCATATTCGCCGTAGAATTCAAAATGGCCATTGGCATCCATCCACCTGAAATACCCTGCGCTGAGTTGGTTTCTTTGGTCTGCATCTGGTCTGGAAATACTTTCCGGTCCCTTTTCACCATTAAATACTGGCAGGTAATCCGCCAGGTTTTCCTGGTCTGTGTGGTACATTTGGGAGACTGAACTGAACCCAAGAAACAGGCCGGGTAGCCATTTGGGTTGATAGGTCAGTACCAGACCTGACAAATACCGCCAGTCTTCGTCCGGCCTTTTGGGAACATACAGGGGAGTATTGGCGTGCACATAGTTATGGTGCGGAGGTTCAAAACCTGAAGCCTGCAATTTCCCGGCAATTAATTGGCCTTCAAAACCGCCTATAGGCGTCTGTACCGGTTTTCGGGTATTTAAAGTCAGGTGCAAAAACCCTGGAGCATTATTGCTCATCAAAAGGGAAGCCCTTCTGCCTGGCCCCCACCAGAGGTTTTCATTGGATATCCCCAATGAAAACTCCTTTATGTTAAGACGGATGCTGGATTGCCCCAGACCCAGTTGGGTGTAAGGAGACCCTCCGAACCTTTCGGGGATATCGGCCGTATTGAGCCATTCATAATACTGTAGCCAGGTGCTTCCCCAATGGTCCAGTGGAAATCCCTGAAAATATTGATTTGTGGCATGCAAGATCTCGGGCTGAAATTGTATGCTCAAAGGTCCGTACTCGAAGAAAACACCTGCATTGAAAAGGTACTGCATGCCCCGATTGGGGATCATGGGTCCATCATTAATTCCAAAACCGTACGCTGAATTGTGCTGTCCTCTAAACATCAGGGGAAGTACTTGGAACCTGCCTTTATTATCTTTGGTGCTAAAGTTAAACTCGGATAAATCTTCATCTGTAAAGCTTTCATCCAGATCCAGGCCATTTGATGTATCAAATACCTCAGTAGGGTATAAAGGCCGGATCATAAAACTGCTTTCCCCTGATAAATTTCCCATAAGTTGCTGCCTGCGCATGTAGTCCCCATAAACCGGTAGATTAAGGCTAACACTTTGGCTAAACACATCTTTTTGTGATCCAAAACAGCAAAGAAAAACGATAAAGCAGATTTTGAAATAGGATGGAAAGTATTTATTGTTCATTTTCAATTCAATTTAGAATCATGGTGCTTACCTGAATCCTTGCAATGGACCAGCTTTCATCACAAACCGGATCAGTAGCATTTTCCTGTTTCAGTTCATCACCGCAGATGATTTCCAGTTGATTTTCAGAATGGCTGATGATTTTAGTAATTTGATAGCGGCTGGTCCAGCCAATGCTGTTTTGATACTGACAACGGCCAGGAAGATCGCTGCTCACTGCAGCAGTCTTGGGTTCATAAAATCTTGGGTAATTATCAGGAAAAGATTGATACAGGCAATAACTGGACTCACAAGGGCTGTTGGAGAAGGTGGTCCGCATTACTTCTTGTCCATTCAATTGCATGTACCAAAAGTCAGGACCACCCACATTATCCGGATTTCCGTCCCAGCTATCATGTAGCAACAGGTCAATGGTAACCTTAATGGTATTGTGTTCTGGTAAGTCCGGTAGATTCAGGACGATTTCTTCATTGTGGAAATAGCCTAATACCGTATCACCATTAAAATCGAACAATCTCCCACTTTCAAAATAGAGCAAGTCGGCTTGAGAAAAATCATTATCATAGACTTTTACTTCCTCCAGGAGGCGGGTCTCACATGAAAAGCAGCATCCTGCACAAAACATCAGGAACAGGAGTTTATTTTTTATCGAAAAGGATAACATCAGGGATGTTTATTTTACAATGAATAGGAATAACTGATCTAAAATTGAACCATGCATTGGAATGGCATTCCCACCATTCCCAGAAATAATCAAATCACATACAAGCATATTGTGTTGAAGTGTTTTGGATAACCAGCACACTCTGCTTGTCAGAGTTTGATTTAAACGAGCGTTCTAAATCCTGATGCACCTTCAGGATTAAATCACAAATAAACAAAATTATATCCAATACCCCACTGGTTTAGGCCTAAATACCCATTGATTTAATCCAGAATATATTGCCTTTTGACACGCAGGCCAATGCCCGTGAGCAATTCGTATGGAATGGTACCTATCTGGTCTGCTAAATATTGAAGGGAAGGTTCTTTGCCAAACAAGATTACCTCATCTCCTTCTTTGACCTGAAGGCCCGAAACGTCAATCATGCACATGTCCATACAGATATTGCCTATTGTTGGTGCTTTTTTTCCCTGTATCATTACAAAGGCCTTTCCATTCCCGAAACGCCTGTCATAACCGTCGGCATAGCCTATGGCCAGGGTTGCGATTTTTCCATCCTGAACCAACCTCCCATGCCTCCCATATCCGATGCTGTCCCCTTTGGCTAATTTCTTCACCTGGGACACTACGGTTTTCAAGGTGGCTACAGGTTGAAGTTTCTCCGGCTCAAGTTGGTTGATTTCTACTCCATGAAGTCCGATTCCCAGTCGGACCATATCAAAGGCATATTCCGGGAAACGGATAATGCCTGCTGAATTCAGAGCATGCCGTATGGGTCTGCAGGAAAGTTTTTGCATGATGCCTTGACTGATTCTATCAAATGTAGCCAGTTGCTCCCTGCTAAAATCTTCATGAATGGCTTCATCTGCTCCAGCCAGATGAGTAAACAGTCCCGTCAATTTGATTTCAGGATGCTCTCTGAGTAATACAAGGGCATCTTCCAGATCACCTTCCACCAGACCTAATCTCCTCATACCGGTGTCCAGCTCCAGGTGAATCGAAATGCCTTTCGAATGGTCAGCAAGGGCTGAGCTCAATTCCAGTAGTGTCCGACTATTGTATATTACAGGCTCTAACTCATATTTCTGTATCAAATTTAAATGGTGCATATCGGGGTTCATGACCATTATGGGTAGCCTGACACCCTTCTGCCGAAGGTAAACCCCCTCGTCAATATATGCCACTGAAAGATAATCGGCTCCTATTTGTTGCAGGTGGTTTGCAATTTCGGCTGAGCCTCCCCCGTATGCAAAAGCCTTTACCATGACCATTATCCTGGTATCCGGTTGGAGTCTTTTTTTATAAAAATTGAAATTATGTCGGAGGGCATTCAGGTTGATTTCCAGAACGGTCTCATGCACCTGAGCTTCCAGAAGTTTAATAATATTTTCAAAATTAAAATTTCTGGCACCTTTTACTAAAACCAAATCATTTGAGAGATTCAAACTCGCAATGTTTTCCAGCAAATGGGTGGTACCCAAAAAAAACCTGCTTTGTTTGGGGAATAAGCTTTTATACTGAGAAAAAAGATGGCCTACACCCACAAAAAAATCTATTTCATAATGGATGATTAAACCTGCAATTTTTCTAAATACCTCAATTTCATTTCCCTCCTGCAGCATTTCCGACAAAATTAATACCCGTCTTTCCGCAGGCTTTCTTTGGTGGGCCATAAATTCCAACGCAATTTCCAGGCCTGCCAGGTCATTGTTATAGCTGTCGTCTATCAGCAGACACCTTTTGATCCCGGATTTCAGGGTTAATCTCATGTCTACAGCATGCAGCATTTCCAGGCCGGATTGAATTTTTTCAGGGCTCATCCCCAATACCAGGCTGGCGACAATCACATGACGGATATTTTCCAGGGATGCTGGATCCCTGAAATTGGTAAAAAAGGTAAAGGTCCTCAAATCTCTGGCTACCATAAAAATTTTGGCGCCTTTCAAATTCGGCCGAATAGAGAGGGTATAATCCGCCCCCGGATCATCAGACCAACTAATCAGCATGGCCGGATGGAAGGTTTTATTAAGGAAATGACCAAGTTTTGAATGATCCTTTCGGTAAATCAGGAAATTCACATCCCTGAATAAGTTGCATTTCTCTTCGATTTTTGTTTCTAAATCTTCAAAATTTTCATCGTGAGCACTTCCGATATTGGTAAATATTCCCAGCTGGG